>ENA-UEQJ01000694-UEQJ01000694.1-human-gut-metagenome-genome-assembly--contig:-NODE-694-length-28064-cov-24.005538_pt1 | contig 28064 bp, 24 predicted proteins | sample MGYA00242937_ERZ507938 | MGnify/ENA primary metagenome ERZ507938 (study PRJEB26167, sample SAMN06115437) | human gut metagenome | host: Homo sapiens | place: China:Gansu | collected 2015-07-03...
GGTTTTTGCAAGTTTTTTTGATTTTTTCGACAAAGTTTGAGGGTGAAGTTTGGGCAAGGTGTATATTGGGGTGATGGCGGTTGGTGGACACAAATTATGGGGTTGGGCGGCAAGTGGGTTGCGGGATCAGGTGGTTTGGGGGAATGGGTGAGCGGTGGAAGATTAACGGCAGGCGGCGGGGAGGTTGCGGGCCGGGCATGCCCGGCCCCTACGGGGGTGGCGGAAGGGTGAGCGGGTGCTTGTCGGGGGTATCATTGGGCCTCTAACAGCTGTTCGCGCATCCATTTCAGGATACGGCGCTCGCGGCGGGAGATCTGGACCTGGGTCGTGCCGAGGACGCGGGCGGTCTCGCTTTGGGTGCGGCCCGCGAAAAAACGCAGACGGATGAGCTGGCGGTCACCGCTGTCCAGCCTGTCCATCACCTCGGCCAGACCGATGCGGTCCGAGAGTGCTTCCTCCGGGGACTCCACCGGCACGTCAAACTCCCGCAGTCCGTCCTCGTCGTCCACGGGCGTCAGGCTCAGGGTCGGCAGGGCCGCGCGGATGGCCAGCGCAATCTGCTCCGGGGTCGTGCCCAGCGTCTCGGCCAGCTCGGTCACGCCGGGCTCCTGGCCGGTGCGCTTGAGGCAGCGCTCACGCTCGGCATTGATCTTAAGGCTCAGCTCCTTTAACGAACGGCTGACCTTGACCGTGCCGCCATCCCGGAACAGCTTTTTGATCTCGCCCAGGATGACCGGCACGGCATAGGTGGAAAAGCAGACGCCGCGCCCGGTATCAAACCCATCGCAGGCCTTCACAAGACCCAGACAGCCCGCGGCGTAGAGTTCCTCATACTCGATGCCCCGCCCCTTGAACCGCCCGGCGCAGGCGTGGACAAGGCCGAGGTTTCTCTCAATAAATTCTTCGCGCGGCAGCTGGTGCATATCCGTGGGCATGACTGTCCCCTCCTTCTATATATGTAGGGGGTCACGCGCGGGCATCCAGCCGCTTGGTCAGGGTCACGCGGGTGCCGCGGCCCGGCGTGGAGGAGACCTTGACCTTGTCCATGAAGCTCTGCATGACGGCAAAGCCCAGACCCGCGCGCTCCTCGGCGTCGCCGGTGGTGAACATCGGCTCCATCGCCTTCGCAATATCCGGGATGCCGACGCCGCGGTCCGTGATGGTAATACGCACAATGCCGCCCTCATAGATGGCCGCCGTCATTGTGATGGGGCCGATCTTGTCCGGGTAGGCGTGGACGATGCAGTTGGTCACGGCCTCGGAGACAGCGGTTTTCATATCGGCGAGCTGGGGCACTGTGGGATCAAGCTGCACAAGAAACGCGGCCAGCGCCGCGCGGGCGAAGCCCTCGTTGACAGAGCGGCCCGCAAACGTAATTTTTACCTGATTGAGCATCTTCATCGGTGTTCACCTCCGTTCAGGCGTAGGTTATGTGGGCCAGGTCGAGCATCCGCCGCACGGCGCGCGGCGGGTTCTGGACGGTCAGCCGCCCGCCCAGTGCGCTTACGTGGCGTCCGCGGCCCAAAATCAGGCCGACGCCCGAGGAATCCATGAAGGTGACGCCCGAAAAGTCGAGCGTCAGCAGCTCGGGCAGGCGGTCATCGACCTGGGCATCGATCTCCCGCCGCAGTGTCTGGGCGGCGTGGTGGTCGATCTCGCCGCTCAAATAGGCGGCCAGTGTGCCGCTGCCGGGCACGAAAGTTACTTTGGCCATAGGGTTGTCCTCTTTTTTCATTTATAAGGGTATACAGGGTAGTGTTGGGAAGGTTGCGGGCCGGACATGCCCGGCCCCCGGGGTGTTGAGACAAAATAAAAAGCCCGTATCGTTATGATACAGGCTTACGGGTGCGTATTTTGTTGAAATGGCGATGGCCGGTTATTTTTCTGCTTCTTTGAGAAGCAGCGGGCGGGCCTCGGCGGCAAGGTAGAGCGAACCGCAGACAACAACGCCCGCGAGGTTGTTCTCGTCCGCGTAGTCCACGGCCTTACGGATGGCATCGGCCACACTGTCGGCGGCCTCGGCGTCGGTGTGGAAGCGTGCCTCCTTCTGCAATTCCTCGGCGCTCAATGCGCGGGGGCAGTTGGGCGTGACGGTGTAGATCTTGGCAAAGCAGGGGGCCAGATCGGACAGCATATCCTTATAGTCCTTGTCGGCCAGCACGCCCAGCACACCGACGAGGTTTTCCTCAAAGTCGGCGCGGGTCAGGGTCGCGGCCAGCATTTTAGCGCCGTCCGGGTTGTGGCAGCCGTCGAGCAGCAGCAGCGGATGGCGGCGCAGCACCTCGATGCGGGCGGGCATCCGGGCATCGGCAAGGCCCTGCAGAATGGCATCGTCCGAAATATCATAGCCGAACTCACGCCAGAGAGCCAGCGCGATCTCGACAGCCATGGCGGCGTGGTTAGCCTGGTGCGTACCGGGCAGGCCCAGTGCGGCGCGATAGCCGCCGTAGTCGATGCGGTTTTCCAGCCGCTTGCCGCGCAGCAGCGTCAAATCGTCCTTATCGGGCGTGATGATGCTCGTGTGCGCCTCGGCAGCGGCGGTCAGGATCGGCCCCATAGCCTCCGCAGGCTGGTCGGGATAGTTGACGACGACGGTTCCTTCTTTTATAATACCGGCCTTCTCGGCGGCAATTTTATCAAGGGTATCTCCCAGGACTTCCATGTGGTCATAGCCGATCTTTGTGATGGCTGCCACGAGCTTGTGGGGCACGACGTTCGTTGCGTCGCAGCGCCCGCCAAGGCCGGTCTCCAACACGACCAGGTCACACTTTTCGCGGGCAAACCAGAGGAACGCCAGCGCAGTGACGGCCTCAAACTCCACAGGCTTCTCGCCGCCCTCGGCCTCGATGGCGTCAATCGCGTCGAGTACCTTCTCCGTCAGGTTTGCCAGCGTGCGGGGCGGTATCATCTCGCCGTCGATCTGGAACCGCTCACGGAAGTCCACCACATACGGGCTGACGGTCAAACCGGTCTTGTAGCCCGCTGCCGTCAGGATGGAGGACGTCATGGCCGCAAGGCTGCCCTTGCCGTTCGTGCCCGCAATATGGATGCACTGCAGCTCCTTTTCGGGGTTTCCCAGATGGTCGCACAGGTTCTGCATCCGGGCCAGACCGGGTGCGCCCTGCCCCATGCGCGGCAGGGCGTGCAGGGCTTCAATTGCCTGTTGGGTCGTCATTCTTCGTCCTCCTCATAGTTATCCTCGTCGGGTTCGGGGCGGTTCAGCTGTGCCTCGTGGGCACGGTGGGCGGCGCGGCGGGCCAGCCGCTCATGCTCGCGGCGGCGCAGCTCCTCGCTTTCGGCGCGCAGAGCGCGGTTCTCCTGCTTGACACGGATGAATGCGGTAACGCCGCGCACGATCAGCAGGATGATGAGTGCAAACAGCAGTCCCGCCACGACGCCGGACATATCGATCCAGACATCCACCACCGACGAGGTGCGGTTGGGGCTGTGCAGCTGGATGGTCTCATCCATCAGCGCCGTTGTCATGCCGCCCAGCAGCGGCCAGCTCATGTGGCGCACAAAATGCTTTGTGTACACGCGGATGCAGAGCATCAGCAGAAAGCCCTCCAGCGCAAACTCCGAAAAGTGCGCGAGCTTACGGATCAGATGCTCCGACAATGGGCCGAGATGCACCTTGGCCAGCGCACTGTTGACCAACTGCATGACGGCCTGGCTGCGTGCGGACGACTGGGCACCGTTTTCCAGTGAGTTGCGAAAGATAAACATAATGCAGGCGATCAGCGCCGCCGTAAATACCACGCGGAACAAGATCAGCCACGGACTGGTTCTTTCTTTTTCCATAATACTCCTTTATAGATACTCCTCTATAAACCTGTATTATAGCACGCAGCCCGCATAAGAGCAAGCGCCCTGCCGCAGTTTTCCTCATACTATAGGCCCGGCCTTGTAAGTTGTCAAGGTATGGTTTTTGTGGTATTCTAATGAGAAGAATATATTTTGTGGGGGGAATGGCCATGAACATCCAGATTTTCGGCACGAACAAGAGCTTTGACACCAAAAAGGCACAGCGGTGGTTCAAGGAGCGCGGCATCAGATTCCAGATGATCGACATGAAGGAAAAAGGCATGAGCCGCGGCGAGTTTGACAACGTCTGCCGCGCCGTGGGCGGCTGGGCAAAGCTCGTCGACGAAAACGCAAAGGACAAGGACACACTGGCGCTTTTGAAATGGCTCGACGAGAGCCAGCAGGCCGACAAGCTGTTCGAGAACCAGCAGCTCTTCCGCCAGCCCATTGTGCGCAACGGCAGACAGGCCACCGTAGGCTACTGCCCCGAGGTGTGGGAGAAGTGGGAGTAAGACAGCTCACCTCTCTCTGCAGGAGCCTAGGGGCCCGACAGATTTGCGCACCCGCCCTTGACAAATCCGCCGCATTGCGGTACATTATAAGGTACAAATGCAGTGCGAAAGAGTGTGCCCGCGTCGTACCTTTGCAGCAAGCCGGGGAGGATGCAAGCCCGGTACGGTGCAGCGGGTGCTGTCACTTTCAAGCAGGCGCGGTGAGAGGGGCTTCTCCCCTGCCAGCCGCGCACGGGGTTGCCGCCGTTATCAGGGCAGGCGGGCTTGTCGGCCTGCCGCAAAGCGGCCCGATCGGGCAACTTGGGTGGTACCGCGACTTGAGCTTTTCAGGCCGTCCCATGATAAACTCATGGGGCGGCCTTTTTTATTTTGTCCAAATGTAAAAATCACGCCCCGCACATTCACGAGGAGGTTTACACTATGCCGAAGGAACTCGCCAAACAGTATGCCCCGCAGGGCACCGAGGATCGCATCTATCAGAACTGGTGCGACAAGGGGTATTTCCATACCCAGATCGACCGCAGCAAAAAGCCGTTTACCATCGTCATGCCGCCGCCGAACGTCACCGGCCAGCTGCACATGGGCCACGCCATGGATGAGACCTGGCAGGACATCCTGACCCGCTACAAGCGGATGCAGGGCTATGCCGCGCTGTGGGTGCCCGGCACCGACCATGCGTCCATTGCCACCGAGGCCAAGGTCGTCGCCAAGATGCGCGAGGAGGGCCTGACCAAGGAGATGGTGGGCCGCGACGGCTTTCTGGAGCGTGCCTGGGACTGGAAGAACACCTATGGCAACCGCATCGTCAGCCAGCTGAAGAAGCTGGGCTGCTCCTGCGACTGGCAGCGCGAGCGCTTCACGATGGACGAGGGCTGCTCCGACGCCGTCAAGGAGGTCTTTGTCCGTCTGTACAATGAGGGGCTGATCTACCGCGGCAACCGCATGGTCAACTGGTGCCCCCACTGCAACACCTCGATTTCCGACGCCGAGGTCGAGTATGAGGCCAAGGAGGGCAGCTTCTGGCATCTGCTCTACCCCGTCAAGGAGACCGGCGAAATGCTGGAGCTGGCCACGACCCGCCCCGAGACGATGCTGGGTGATACCGCTGTTGCCATCAACGCCGAGGACCCGCGCTACAAGCACCTGCACGGCTGCCATGTCGTGCTGCCGCTGCTGGGCCGCGAAATCCCCATCGTCTGCGACGAGCACGCCGACATGGAGAAGGGCACCGGCGTTGTGAAGATCACCCCCGCCCACGACCCCAACGACTTTGAGGTCGGCAAGCGCCACGACCTGCCGATGATCCGTGTGCTGACCTACGACGGCCACATGACCGGCGCTGCCGACAAGGCCGCCGTCGATGCCGAGAAGGCCGCGGGCCGCGCTGCCGCCGACGAGCCGGACGTGCTGGACTGCGGCAAGTATGCCGGCATGACCGCGCTGGAGGCCCGCAAGGCCATTCTGGCCGATTTGGAGGCCTGCGGTGCGCTGAAGGAGACCGAGCCGCTGACCCACGACGTGGGCACCTGCTACCGCTGCCACTCGGTCATTGAGCCGATGGTCTCCAAGCAGTGGTTCGTCAAGATGGAGCCGCTGGCCAAGCCCGCCATCGAGAGCGTCGAGAAGGGCGAGATCAAGTTCGTGCCTGAGCGCTTCACCAAGAACTATATCAACTGGATGAAGGGCGGCCGTGACTGGTGCATCAGCCGCCAACTGTGGTGGGGCCACCAGATCCCCGCCTGGTACTGCGACGACTGCGGCGAGACCGTCGTGGCCAAGCAAGCCCCCTGCACCTGCCCCAAGTGCGGCAGCTCCAACATGACCCAGGACCCCGACACGCTGGACACCTGGTTCAGCTCTGCCCTGTGGCCGTTCTCCACGCTGGGCTGGCCCAACGAGAACGCCGCGGATTACAACTACTTCTACCCCACGAACACGCTGGTCACCGGCTATGACATCATCGGCTTCTGGGTGTCCCGCATGATCTTCTCGGGTCTGGCCTACACCGGCAAGGCACCGTTTGACACGGTACTGATCCACGGCATTGTCCGCGACAGCCAGGGCCGCAAAATGTCCAAATCCCTGGGCAACGGCATTGACCCGCTGGAGGTCATTGAGCAGTACGGCGCGGACGCGCTGCGCATGATGCTGATCATCGGCTCCACCGCAGGCAACGATATGCGCTACAGCGATGAAAAAGTCCTTGCCTGCCGCAACTTTGCCAACAAGCTGTGGAACGCCTCCCGCTTTGTGCAGATGAACCTGCCCGAGGACTTTGAGCCGGGTCTGCCCGAGGAAAGCCTGCTCGACATGAGCGACAAGTGGATTTTGTCCGAGCTTGCCAAGGTCGCCGCCGAGGCTACCGCCAACCTCGACAAGTACGAGCTGGGCCTGGCCGCCGAGAAGGTCGAGAACTTCATCTGGGAGGTCTACTGCGACTGGTATATCGAGATCTGCAAGACCCGCCTGAACGGCGAGGACGCGGCAGCCGCCGACGCGGCCCGCAAGGTGCTGGTCTACGTGCTGGACAAGGCGCTCAAGCTGCTGCACCCCTTCATGCCGTTCATCACCGAGGAGATCTATCAGGCTCTGCCCGGCAGCGCCGAGACCATCATGAACGAGAAGTGGCCCGGCGACGAGAACATGAAGGTCTGGGCCGAGGACTGCGCCGACTTTGAGAAGCTGATGGACTACATCAAGGCTGTCCGCGCCATGCGTGCCGAGATGAACGTCCACCCGGCCAAAAAGACGAGCATGGTCATTGAGACTGCCTCCCCCGCCGCGTTTGAGAAGGGCGGCGCGTATCTGGCCCGCTTTGCCTTTGCCACCGACGTGACGGTCACGGCAAAGTACGAGGGCAGCACCGACGGCATGGTCAACGTGGCGACCCCCGACGCGAAGGGCTTTATCCCGATGATGGAGCTGATTGACCGTGACAAGGAGCTGGCCCGCCTGAACAAGGAGCTGACCAAGGCCGAGAAGGAGCTGGGCATGTTCACGAACCAGCTGAACAACCCGAAGTTCGTCGAGAAGGCCCCGGCGAAGCTCGTCGAGGAGACCCGCGCCAAGCTGGCTGCCGCCCAGGACAAGGCCGCCAAAATCAAAGAGAGCATTGCGGCGCTGGGGTAAGTCTGAAGGCTTCCCCCGTGGGGGAAGCTGTCACCGCAGGTGACTGATGAGGGCAGCGTTTCCGCCGCAGCTCGTTCACGGGCAATACTGGCACACCCGCCCCTCATCCGGCCCTTCGGGCCACCTTCCCCCGTAGGGGAAGGCTTTTCAGCCACAAACAAAAAATAACCCCGCCCCGTCAGGAACTGCATCCTGACGGGGCGGGGTTTTCTCGTTACAGCACAAAAATTGCAGGGAAAAAGTTCAAAGCAAATTACTTGCGGCGCTTGCCCTTGCCGCCCTTGCGGGTGTTGGTCTTGGCAGCGGCGGTCTTGACGGCCTCGACGGCCTTCTCGGCTGCGGGCTTGGCAGCCTCAACAGCCTTCTCAACGACAGGCTCGGCAGCCTTGACGGCCTTCTCGACGACGGGCTTCGCAACCTCGACGGTTTTCTCAACGACGGGCTCGGCAGCCTTGACGGCCTTCTCGACGACGGGCTTGGCAGCCTTGACAGCCTTCTCAGCGGCAGGCTTCGCAGCCTTGACAGCCTTCTCAGCGGCAGGCTTGGCAGCCTTGACGGCCTTCTCGACGACAGGCTCAGCCGCCTTGACGACCTCGGTGGCGGCCTTCTCGGCTGCGGCCTTGGCCTTAACGGTGGTGGCCTTCACGCTGGTCTTGGGCTTGCGGGTGACCTCGTTGATGGTCCAGAACTGGTTGTCACCGTTGACGTCAGCCCAGATCTGCAGCACGGTGCCGTTCTCGGTAGCCATGCCGGGGTCCAGCAGCTTGCCGGCCAGGTTGGACTTGATCTTGACGCGGCCATCGTTGGTAGGCTCCACGACCCACAGCTGGCTGGATGCCTGGGCACCCTCCCACTGGTGGACGCGGGTGCCGTCGCTGACACCGCCCATGTCCAGATCCATCATCTTGCCGGTGAAGCGGTTCTGGATGCGGTAAACGCCGTCGCCTGCTGCGACGAAGTTCCACTGCTGCCACTCAAAGTTGGCGTTGTCCATCAGCTGGATCTTCGCGCCATTGTCAATGTTATAGTCAGCGACCTCAATGACCTTGCCGTTGGCGGCGCTGATGGTATAGAACTTACCCTCGGTAAGTACGGTCTGTGCAATCTTCTTCGGTGCCATATTTGTTCCTCCTATAGGTATATCCTGTATATTATGCGGCAAATCTTGTTTGTAGTTTCCCTCATGCCGCGTGGTCAAACACCGCTTTTTGCGTGTCTACGTATCCTATTATAACCACTTTTTACCTTCCCGTCAACTTTTTTGGCGCTGTTGCGGCATTTTGCACAAAAACCGCCGGGACGGCAGATGCTATCCCGGCAGTTTTGATTGATTTTATGCCGTTTTGCGGCTTTTTTCGACATCTCTGCGCTTAAGAGTTCTCGGCAAAGTTGCCGGTGTACAGGCGGTAATAGCGGCCTTTCTGGGCGATCAGCTCGTCGTGGGTGCCGCGCTCAATGATACGGCCCTGCTCCAGCACCATGATGCAGTCCGAGTTGCGCACGGTGGACAGACGGTGGGCAATGACGAAGGTCGTGCGGCCATACATCAGGCCGTCCATGCCGTCCTGCACAAGCTTCTCGGTGCGGGTGTCGATGGAGGACGTTGCCTCGTCCAGGATCAGCACCGGCGGGTCTGCGACAGCCGCGCGGGCAATCGCCAGCAGCTGGCGCTGGCCCTGGCTCAGATTCGTGCCGTCGCCGGTCAGCATCGTGTTATAGCCGTCGGGCAGATGCTTGATGAAGGTATCCGCATTCGCGAGCTTTGCGGCGGCCATGCACTCCTCATCGGTGGCGGTCAGGCGGCCATAACGGATGTTCTCCATGACCGTGCCGGTGAACAGGTGGGTATCCTGCAGGACGATGCCCAGAGAGGAGCGCAGCGCGTCCTTCTCAATGGACTTGATGTCGTGGCCGTCGTACAGGATCCGGCCCTTCTGGATGTCGTAGAAGCGGTTGATAAGGTTCGTGATCGTCGTCTTGCCCGCGCCGGTGGAGCCGACAAAGGCGATCTTCTGCCCCGGACGGCCATACAGGTTGATGTCATGCAGGACGATCTTCTTCTCGTCGTAGCCGAAGTCCACATCCTTAAAGACGATGTCGCCCTCCAGCTTGGTGTACCGGGGCTTGCCGTCGGCATCCATGCGTTTCCACGCCCACATGCCGGTGGACTCGTTCGTCTCGGTGACAGTATCGTCCGCTTCGTACTTGGCGTGGACCAGGGTGATGTCGCCCTCGTTGACCTCGGGCTTTTCATCCAGCAGCGCAAAGATACGCGCACCGCCGGCCAGCGCCATAACGACGGAGTTCAGCTGCATGGAAATCTGGCTGATGGGCTGGTTGAACTGGCGGGTCAGCACAAGGAAGCTGGCGAGGCCGCCCAGCGTAAAGCCGCCGAAGCCGTTGATAGCCAGCGCACCGCCGAGGATGGCGCAGAACACGTAGGACAGGTTGCCCAGCTGGCCGTTGACGGGCATTGCTACCAGCGAATAGGCGTTTGCCTTGTCGGCGCTATGGAACAGCTCATCGTTGAGCCTGTCGAACTCCTCAATGGCAATTTCCTCATGGCAAAAGACCTTGATGACCTTCTGGCCGTTCATCATTTCCTCAATGTAGCCATTGACCTTGCCCAGCTCCTGCTGCTGCTTGATGAAGTATTTGCCGGAGTTGCCGGTCAGGTACTTCGTCGCCAGCAGCATGACGCCGACCATCGCGAGGGCCAGCACCGTCAGGGGGACGCTCAGATAGAGCATCGAGGCCAGCACGCCGACGAGGGTCACAACCGTGTTGACGAGCTGCGGCAGGCTCTGGCTGATCATCTGGCGCAGCGTGTCAATGTCGTTCGTGTAGACCGACATAATATCGCCGTGGGCGTGGGTGTCAAAGTACTTGATGGGCAGCGTCTGCATGTGGGTGAACATCTCGTCACGCAGGTCCTTCAGCGTGCCCTGGGTGATCCTTGCCATCAGGCGGTTCTGCACAAAGACAGCAGCGATGCCGGCGCAGTAGATGACTGCCACGCGCAGGATAGCCGCGGCCAGGCCACTGAAGTCCGTGCTGCCCGCCTTGAGCAGCGGCAAAATGTAGCTGTCGATCAGCGTCTGGGAGAACATGACGCCCTGCAGCTGGGCGAACACAGCCAGCAGAATGCAGCAGAGCACCACAATGACCTGTGCCTTATAGCGGCTCATGACATAGGCGAGGATGCGCTTGAACACCTTGCCGGGGTTTTCGACCTTGGGGCGGGGGCCATTGCTGCGCCCGCCGGGGCCGACCTTTACGACTTTAGGCTGCTGTGCCATTATGCCTCCCCTCCCTTCTCATCAAAGTCGCCGGAACCTTTGGTCTGGCTGTTGTAGACATCCTGGTAGATGGCATTTGTTTTCAGCAGGTTGGCCGGGGTGTCAAAGCCGCTGACCCTGCCGTTGTCGAGCACGAGGACCTTGTCCGCATTTTCCACGGAGGAAATGCGCTGGGCGATGATGAACACCGTCGTGCCGGGGATTTTTTCCGCAAACGAATGGCGGATCTTTGCGTCCGTCGCGGTATCGACGGCGGAGGTGGAGTCGTCCAGGATCAGGATGCGGGGCTTTTTCAGCAGTGCGCGGGCAATGCAGAGGCGCTGCTTCTGGCCGCCGGAGACGTTGTTGCCGCCCTGCTCGATGTGGGTCTGGTACTTGTCGGGGAAGCGCTCGATAAATTCATCGGCGCAGGCCTGCTTGCAGGCGTCCTCGATCTCGGCGTCGGTGGCGTCGGGGTTGCCCCAGCGCAGGTTCTCGGCAATCGTGCCGCTGAACAGCTCGTTCTTCTGCAGCACCATGGCGACGTTGTTGCGCAGGGTGTCGAGGTCATATCTGCGCACATCAACGCCGCCGATGGTCACGCTGCCCTCGGTCACGTCGTACAGACGCGGCAGCAGCTGCACAAGGCTGGACTTAGCCGAACCGGTGCCGCCAATGATGCCGATGGTCTCGCCGGACTTGATGTCGAGGTCAATGTCCTCGAGGGCCTTCTCGCCATCTTTTTTATAGGCAAAGCTGACGTGGTCGAACTTGACGGAGCCGTCCCTGACCTCCATAACGGGATCCTCACCGTTCGTCAGGTCGGACTGCTCGTCCAGTACCTCGGCCACGCGCTTGGCGGAGGCTGCAGACATCGTGATCATGACGAACACCATGGACAGCATCATCAGGCTCATAAGGATGTTCATGCAGTAGCTCAGCATGCTCATCAGGTCGCCGGTGGTGAAGGTCGTTGCGCCGGAGCTGACGATAAGCTGGGCACCGATCCAGGAGATGAGCAGGATGCAGCTGTAGACGGTCAGCTGCATGAGCGGGGCGTTCCAGGCCAGGATCAGCTCGGCACGCATCAGCAGATTGCGCACATTCTCGCTGGCCTTGCGGAACTTCTCGCCCTCAAACTTCTCGCGCACATAGGCCTTGACAACGCGGATGGCGGAGACATTCTCCTGCACGCTCTCGTTCAGGTCGTCGTACTTGCGGAATGCCTCGCCGAAGTACTTGGTGGCGCGGCTCATAATAAAGGCGAGCGCGCAGCCCAGCAGGATGACGGCGATCAAATAGATGTTTGCCAGCCGACGGTTGATCGTGTAGGACATGATCAGCGCCACGATCATGCTGGCGGGCGCACGCACCGACATGCGCAGCAGCATCTGGTAGGCGTTCTGGATGTTGGTGACGTCGGTGGTCATGCGGGTGACCAGGCCCGCGGTGGAGTACTTGTCAATGTTGGCAAAGCTGAAGGTCTGGATGTTGCGGAACATGCCGCGGCGCAGGTTGCGGGCAAAGCCCGTGGCCGCGTGGGAGCCGGCCACCGCGCCCAGAATGCCGAACAGCAGGCCGAACAGCGCCGCGACGACCATCTGTGCGCCGACGGTGTAGATGACCTGCATATTGCCCGGCGTGACGCCGTTGTCAATGATGGAGGCCATCAGCTTCGGGATGATCATTTCCATGATGACCTCCGCGATCATAAAGATCGGCGTCAGCACGGAGACCAGGCGGAAGCCCTTGGTTTCACGTCCGAGTGTTTTTAACAATTGGTATTTCCCCTCTCTTGGTTGGTATTTTCCTCTTGCAGGATGTGCTGTGCGTTGCGCAGGGTCTGCTCCAGCACAGCGCGGGCCGCGGCGGCCTGCTGCGGGTCAATGCCGCTTTGCAGGTCATCCTCAAACCGCGCAATGCTTGCCTCGATCTGCTTGTGACAGGCGCGGCCCTTCTCTGTGGCGATAAGGCGCTTTAAGCGGGCGTCTTTCGCCACGGCGCTGCGGGTGATGAAGCCATCCTGCTCCATGCCCTGCAACATGGCGGTAACGCTGGAGCGGCGAATGTTGAACCACTGCTCAATGTCGCGCTGGTAGACGTCGCGGCCCTGGCGCTCGGCACGGACGATGTCGCCCAGCACCATGCCGCGCACGCCCGACAGCTCCGAGCTGACCTCGGCGTTGATGCGGGCATCCAGCGCACGGCGGATGAGCCGCGAGGTCTGGTTCAGCAGTGCGCCGAAGTGGGCATCCGCGCAGCAGCCGCAGTCATCATGCGATGATTCGTGCATTTCTTCCCTCCTTTACGATTTTTGGGTCCAAGAAGTTAGATTTCGAATTGTTCGTTATCTAACTGTTCGTTTGCGTACTTTACCAGTATAACACCGGATCGGGGAATGTCAAGAGGGACGGCGCAGAGTTTTTTGTATCGTGCAGCGGCAAACGGGCAGAGCCCCGTCACCCTGCGCTTTCCCGATTCAACGTAGGGGCGGATTCCGTATCCGCCCGTGCCCGGCTGTCTTTATTCGCCGCTTTCCCTCTCCACCCCCAGATACGGCAGCACCTTTCCCAGTACCTCGGCGCACACCGGTCCGGAGAGCGCGCCGCCGCTCGTCGTCCAGCTGTGGGGCTCATCCAGGCAGACCAGCACAGCGACCTTGGGGTCGTCGATGGGCGCAACGGAGACAAAGCTCGCAATGCGCGCGCCCTCGTTGGCGCTGTCCAGCTTTTGGCTCGTGCCGCTCTTGCCGCCGATGCGGTAGCCCGCCAGCGCGGCCTGCTTACCCGTGCCGCCTGTAACGACACCCTCCATCAGGCGGCACATCGTGGCGGAGGTCTCCGCGCTGATGACGCGGCGCTTCACCGTCGGCTGCACTTCCTTCACAACAGTGCCGTCAGGCGCCGTGATTTTCGCCACAACGTAGGGCTGCATCAGCTCGCCGCCGTTTACCACCGCACAGACCGCCGTGAGCATCTGCAGGTAGCTGACCTTGCTGCTCTGCCCGAACGAGCAGCTCGCCAGCTCCACCGGGCCCATCCGGTCCGCGGTGTAGTATTCGCTGCGCCTGACCTCGCCCGGCAGGTCGATGCCCGTGGCCTCCCGCAGGCCGAAGGCTGCAAAGTAATCGCAGAAGCGTTCTTTTCCAAGCCGCGCACCGATCTGGATAAAGCAGGGGTTGCAGCTGACAGCCAGCCCCCGGGCGAAGGTCTCGGTGCCGTGGATATGCCCGTTTGCACAGCGGAACCGCGTGCCTGCGACGGTTATTTTACCCGCGCAGGTGAAATAGTCCGTGGCCTTACACGCCCCGGAGTCCAGCGCCGCCGACGCCGTGATGAGCTTGAACACGCTGCCCGGCTCATACAGGTCACTGATGGCCTTATTGCGCCACTGTGCCTGCTGGGCCTTTTGCAGCGCGGCGCTGCGCTCCTCGCCGGTCAGGGCATTCACAGCGTCACGGACTTCCTTGTTTATAAGGGTCCGCGGCGCGTTCGGGTCGTAGTCGGGCTGGCAGGACATCGCCAGCACGGCCCCGGTGTGGACGTCCATCACGATGCCGACGCCGCGCTCGGCCACATGATGCTCCGTCACAGCGGCGGACAGTGCACTTTCGAGCCAGTGCTGAATGTTCGCGTCAATGGTCAGCGTCAGCGTGCTGCCGGGCACGGCGTCCACCAGCGTCTGGTAGTGCGTCGGCATATCGTAGCCCCAGGCGTTCTTGGCGGTCAGGATGCGCCCGTTCTGCCCGGTCAATTCGTCGTTGTAACGCAGCTCCAGCCCCCACAGGCCGGCGTTGTCCACGTCGGTAAAGCCTAAAATGCCGCCCATAAAATTCCCCTGCGGGTAGACGCGGCGGGTATCCTGCCGAATTTGTATGCCGTCCACACCGTTCGCCCGGCACCAGTCCCGCACGGCGTCGGCCATCGTCTTATCCACGCGGCGGCGCAGCAGGCAGTCGTTGGAGGTTCGCTGGCTGAATTTGGCCAACGTATCGGCGTAGTCCAGCTCTAAAATTTCGCTCAACGCCCGCGCAGCCGGTTCTACGGCGTCGTCGGCCATCTCCCGCGGGGCGGCGCGGATAGTCCAGCAGGTCTCGCTGGCGGCCAGCAGCGTACCGTCGGCGGAATAGATTTCCCCGCGGGCGGCGGGCAGCGTGGCCCCGCGCAGCTGCTGGTCGGCGGCGCGTGCCGCGTAGCCGCCGGGGTCGCGCAGCATCAGCACAAACAGCCGCACCGTCAGCCCTCCCAGACACCCCACCGCCAGCACCGCCGCCAAAAGCCGCATGCGCAGGCGCATTTTTGTATTCTGCTGCGGCGTGATCGGACGCATAGCTCCTGCCCCCTTCCCCATAGAACAGCCTATGAGTGTTCCACTGGCAAAATGCTGAATTATCGCCGGAAAATTCTCTGTATTGTCGATTGACCGTTTAGACACATAAGGTGTATACTGTTAATAACAGATTTTGACATTTAATTGTCAAAGCCCGAGAGAGCTATTTTTAAAGGAGGCAAACCCTATGGCTAGATTTACTTTACCCCGTGACCTTTACCACGGCCCCCACGCGCTGGAAGCGTTGAAAACGCTGCCCGGCAAGCGCGCCATGATCTGCGTCGGCGGCGGTTCGATGAAGCGCTTCGGTTTCCTGGACCGCGCCGAGGCCTACTTAAAAGAGGCCGGCATGGAGGTAGAGCTGTTTGAAGGCATCGAGCCCGACCCGTCCGTGGAGACGGTCATGAAGGGTGCTGCCGCCATGGAAAAGTTCCAGCCCGACTGGATCGTCGCAATCGGCGGCGGCTCCCCCATTGACGCAGCCAAGGCCATGTGGATCAAGTATGAGTACCCCGACATCACGTTTGAGGATATGTGCAAGGTGTTCGGCATCCCGCCGCTGCGCCGCAAGGCCCACTTCTGCGCCATCTCCTCCACCTCCGGTACGGCCACCGAGGTCACGGCCTTCTCGATCATCACCGATTACCAGAAGGGCATCAAGTACCCCATCGCCGACTTTGAGATCACGCCCGATGTCGCCATCGTTGACCCCGAGCTGGCCCACACGATGCCCAAGAAGCTCGTCGCCCACACCGGCATGGACGCCATGACCCACGCCATCGAGGCCTACGTCTCCACCGCGAACTGCGACTTTACCGACCCGCTGGCCCTGCACGCCATCGAGATGATCCAGGCGGATCTGGTCGGCAGCTACAACGGCGATATGGATAAGCGCGACGCGATGCACAATGCCCAGTGCCTGGCCGGTATGGCGTTCTCGAACGCGCTGCTCGGCATCGTACACAGCATGGCTCACAAGACCGGCGCGGCGTTTGCCGATTACGGCGCACACATCATCCACGGCGCAGCCAACGCCATGTACCTGCCCAAGGTCATCGCCTACAACGCGAAGGATCCCACCGCCAAGGCACGCTACGGCGTCATTGCCGACAAGATGCACCTGGGCGGCGAGAACGACGACGAGAAGGTCACGCTGCTCATCCAGTATCTGCGCGGCATGAACGACGATCTGAACATCCCGCACTGCATCGGCCACTACGGCCCCGACTCCTACCCCGCCGAGCAGGGCTTTGTCCCCGAGAACGTATTCCTCGAGAGACTGCCCGAGATTGCAAAGAACGCGATTGCCGATGCCTGCACCGGCTCCAACCCGCGCCAGCCGACCCAGGAGGAGATGGAAAAGCTGCTGAAGTGCTGCTACTACGACACCGAGGTCGACTTCTAACCACCGCCCCTTTGCGGCCCCTGCAAGCCGCCGCATGATCTGCCCCGGCCACTAGCTTTTGTGGCTGGGGCTTTTTGCCGCCGCAAAAGTGGGCAAAATCCTTGCGATTTGATTTTTGTGGATTTTTGCTGTACAGGGCGCAGCTACAGCGTTCGCGGGCATTTTTTGTACAAGTGTCAAATCCTTGATTTCGCATAGATTTTGCTGTATACTAATGGTAAAATCCAAGTAAAAGAGGATGGTAGTTTACCATGACAGCCACTGCAAAGTCACAAGGTCCCCTGTTCACCAGGCGGGCGCTGTTCACCCTGATCTGGCCCCTGCTGCTGGAGCAGACATTAAGCGTCACGATGGGCATGGCCGACACGCTGATGGTCGCCGGTGTGGGTGAGGCCGCTGTCTCCAGCGTATCGCTGGTGGACAGCCTGAATATTTTGATTATTCAGATTTTGTCCGCGCTGGCTACCGGCGGTGCGGTCATTGCCAGCCAGTATCTGGGCCGCCGGGATGAGGAAAACGCCAGCCGAAGCGCCGCCCAGCTGTACAGCGTGCTGGGCATCTCTACGGTTGCGGTGGGTGTTGTCTGTATGCTGCTCTCCCGCCTGATCCTTCGGATGGTGTTCGGCAGCATTGATGAGGATGTCATGCGGTTTGCGCAGCAGTACTTCCTTATCAGTGCGGTGTCCTACCCCTTCATCGGCCTGTACAACGGCGGCGCGGCGCTGTTCCGTGCGCAGGGCAACAGCCGCATCAGTATGCTGGCCAGCCTTGTCATGAACGTCATCAACATTGCGGGCAACGCGCTGCTGATCTACGGTTTCGGCATGGGCGTTATCGGCGCGGCGCTGGCCACGCTGATCGGGCGTGTGTTCGCCGCGGTGTTCATCCTGTGGCAGAACCAGGACCTGCACAATCCCCTGCGCGTGCAGCGCTTCGCTGACCTGCAGCCCCGGCGCAGGCCCATCATGCAAATTTTGTCCATCGGCATCCCGTCGGGTCTGGAAAACGGCATGTTCCAGATCGGCAAGCTGTGTGTCAGCAGCCTGACGTCTACCTTAGGCACCTCGGCCATCGCGGCCAATGCCGTGGCAAACTCGGTCTCGACGCTGGCGAACATCCCCGGCAACACGATGAGCCTTGCCACGATCCCGGTCATCGGGCAGTGCCTTGGCGCAGGCGAGAAAAAGCAGGCGCAGCGTTATTCCGTCACGCTGCTGGGCATCGCCATCACGGGGCTGGCCGTCACGAACGCGGCACTGTTCTTCCTGATGCCCGAGGTCGTGACCTGGTTCAACCTCTCGGCGGAGGCATCCGCCATGTGTACCCACGTGGTCCACTGGTTCAACCTGTTCAGCATCTTCTTCTGGGCGACGAGCTTTACCCTGCCCAACGCCCTGCGCGCGGGCGGCGACGCCAAGTTTACGATGTCGGTCAGCATCGTCAGCATGTGGCTGTTCCGCGTGATTCTGAGCTATATCTTTGTTCTGCAGTTCCACTTAGGACTGACTGGCGTCTGGTTCGGTATGTTCATCGACTGGATCTGCCGCAGCCTGTGTTTCCTTGTGCGGTTTGCCCGCGGGAAATGGATGGAGCATAAGGTGATATAAGACGCAAAAAACTCCCTGCCCGGTGCGGACAGGGAGTTTTCTATTGTATGGCGTGGGAAATTACTCCACCATATACTCAAAATCAATACGGCCCAGCGCCACATCGGCGGCCGCGACCCGGATCTTCATGGAAGAACCCAGCATCCAGCTCTTGCCGGTCAGCGGGTCCAGCATGCTGACGCCGTCGATGACCTGCGGTTCACCCTTGCAGAGCTGCGCGGCGGGGACAAAGCCCTCCACCGTGTTGTCCAGCTCGACAAAGACGCCGCGGGGCGTGATGCCGGCCACCGTGCCGGTGTAGACCTCACCGAGATGGTTGTGCATATACTCGGCCTTGTACAGGTCCTCGACATCGCGCTCAATGCGCACGGCGGCGACCTCCTGCTTGCTGGACTTCTCGCTGGCCTGCTGGGCAAACTCGTTGAAGTCGCGCTGCAGCTGGCTGGCGGAGACGCCGTTCAGCATCTCGGTCAAAATACGATGAATCGCCAAATCGGGGTAGCGGCGGATGGGGCTGGTGAAGTGGGCGTAGTCCGCCAGCACCAGACCGTAGTGGCCCAGAGGCTGCGGGGCGTAGCGGGCCTTCTGCATGCTGCGCAGAATGCCGGTGTGGACGGGGATCTGGATGGGCTGGCCGCGGGTCTCGTCCAGCAGGGCCGCCAGCTCGAGCTGCGTCGGGATGGGGTTCTTGAACTTGGCGTTCAGGCCGCAGGCCAACAGCGTGGCGGACAGCTTCTCCATCTTCTCGGCGTCGGGGGCCTCGTGCACGCGGTAGACGAACGGGGCCTTGTTCGTGCGGCCCGCGTTGGCGGCGCACTGGTTCGCCAGCAGCATGAACTCCTCGATCATGCACTCGGACGTGCCGCGGTCACGCTTGACAATGTCGATGCAGCGTCCGTTCTCGTCCATGACGAGCTTAGCCTCGTTGGACTCGATATCCATGCCGCCGCGGGCCTTGCGCAGGACCAGGCGCTTGCGGTACAGCTCGTCCATCGTGGGCAGCTGGTCAAGCACGGCCTCATACTTCGTCTTGAGTTCGGTCAGGTCGGCGTCTGTTTCAGATTCCGGGGGCTCCAGCAGGGCGTTGATCTCCTTGTACACGCCCTTGACGCGGCTGCAGATGACGCTCTTGACGAACTTGTAGCTGCGGATCTCGCCGTTCTCGTCCAGTCGCATCAGACAGGAGAACGCCAGGCGGTCCTCGCCCTCGTTCAGCGAGCAGATGCCGTTGGACAGCTGGGTCGGCAGCATCGGGATGACCTTGTCGGCGTAGTAAATGCTCGTCGCGCGCTCGAACGCTTCCTCATTCAGCGCGGAGCCGGGGCGGACATAGTGGCTGACGTCGGCAATGTGAACGCCCAGCTCGTAGCCGTCGTCCAGCTTCTGCAGGCTGATGGCGTCGTCGATGTCCTTCGTCTCGGCGGAGTCAATCGTGAAGATGGGAATGCCGCGCAGGTCCAGGCGCTTCGCGGCCTCGGCGGGGTCAATCGTGGCGTTGTCGTAGGCGTGGGCCTCCTCCAGCACCTCCGGTGGGAACTCCTGGCGGACGCTGCGGCCATACAGGATGGCCTTGGCGCACTCGGACGCATAGTCGGAGGAGCCGAATTTCTCGACAACGGCGGCGCGGTGGTCGCTGTGGCGGTTGCCGCGGTGGGTGATGAGGAAGCCGACCTTGTCGCCCAGGTGCACGCCCTCGCTCCCCTGCTTGGCCAGCAGGAACTTCACGTCGCGGCAGCCGTCCGGCTCCACGGCCATGCGGCCATCCTCGGACAGGCAGACCGTGCCCGCAAAGCGGTTGTTCGGGACCGTGACCTCGACGACCTCGCCCTCGGAGGAGCCCTCCACGCGCGGGTGGTCGAACAGCTTGACGTTGATCTTATCGTTGGGCATTGCGCCGTGCAGCGCGCGGCCCGGGATGAAGATGTCGCCCTCGCCGTCGTCGCGGCTGGCAAAGCCGAAGCGCGCGGCCAGCTTGACGAGCGTGCAGGGAATCGTGTTGGGGGCTGCAGCATTCTCATAGGTCGCAAAGCCGGGCACATAGGTGCCGTTGCGCATCGACAGCTCGCCGGTGGCGACCATAGCGGAAACGGTGGTGCGCAGGCGGGAGTTGTCCACCTGCAGGTTGTTCTGCAGTTCGCGCAGCGTCATGGGACGGCGCTTGACCGCGTTTAAAATAGATTTCTGTAACGGTGTCATAGTTGCTCCTTTAATTTACGTCGCACCGCCATCCGACGGTGCCCTACCCTTATATACATCCACAAAAAACGGCCCGCCGGGGCGCTGCTTACAAAGCCAAAGCGCTTGGCGGACCCTTTTCATCTTTGTTACCCTGCCAAAATCACAGGCGCGCGCTCAAAACGCAGACGACCAGCGTGACGACAAAGAAAACGACGCCGCAGATCTTGGTCAGCTTGGCCAGCTTGGCGTCCACGCCGCGCTCACGGCCTGCTGCCATCGTGGCGGAGCTTTCGCCCATGATCGCGCCGGACAGGCCCTGGCCCTTCTGCTCCTGCGCGAGGGTGAAAACAACGATCAACACGGACACGGCGATGAGGACGACGCCGAGAACGATCTCATACCAGTTCATTAGATTAGCACTCCTTCTATTTCTATCCACGCCGTCGTGACGTGAAAAGTCTCATGCACCGTACAGTATAGCATAGTTTGCCGCACGTTGCAAGCGCTTTTTTCACGTTTTGGGTGTAAAATCAGTTTTGCAGCGCAATTTGTTCGCCCTGCACCAGCGGATAGCGGACCAGCCTGTCCCCGTCAAGGTTTTCCCGGTGCATATCGACGGCAGTGATCTGGTGGTTGCCGTAGGTCGTGTAGTAGTAAATGCCCTTGTCAGCGTTGCAGCAGCTTGTGTAGAGCGTGATCTCGTACTTGCCGCCGTCCAGCTCACAGCAGCCGCGCTGCTGCTCGACAGCGTGCAGGATGTGGAAGAACTGCCCGACGCTCTCGGCCTCGCTGCTGCCGGATTTCGCGTTCATCCGCACAAAGGCCGCACGCACAAAGCGGGACTGGCTGGACAGATCGCCCGGCAGGCCCAGTGCGCCGAGGCCGCGGCTGTAGACAGGCAGGTCAAGGCCGCCCGCAAACGCAACCGCAGGCGTGCGCGGCGAGAGTGCGCGGTAGTTGTTCAGTGCGAAAAGCTGCTGCGGGAACGGCGGATTGTTCGTCAGTACACCGACGGGGTTATCGTAGATGTGCAGGCCGTCGGCGGTAGACTCCACAACGATGCTCCCCGTTTTGTCGGCAATGAGCCAGTGCAGCTGCGCGAGGGGCAGCTGCTCACTGAACGGGATATTGACGATGTTGGTTTTTGCAAGCAGCGTGCGCACCTCGGCCAGCGTCGCACAGCTGCCCAGCAGCCAGGGGATCAGCTCAAACTGAGCGACGTTGCTTTTGCCATCCTGCGCCGGGTGGTAGACTGCATTGCCGACAAAGTTCAGCCCTGCGATGCCCAGGCCCTTCTCATTGACGGCGTCATAGTAGAGGGGGTACTCCCCCGCCACGTAGGCCATGCCGATCATCGCATATTTTGTGCGGAAGTCCCCCATGCAGCGCAGGCTAAACGGGTAGGCCCGCGGCGTGACGGTGACCTCGTCGCCGTAGGAAAATTCATAATCGAGATTGCGGCCAAAGTAGAAACTGTCGGTTGTATAGGTTGCAGCTGTACACATGGTAAACACCCCTTTAATTATAATAGATGCAGCGCGGCCTTCCTGCGTCGAGAGTGTAAGGGCGGACATGGTTCGCCCGCGGCACATAGCGGCCGCCGTAAGGTTTACGGGTCGATGGTGAGCATCGCCCCTGCATTTTCAGTGTGGTTTATATTGTACCACACCCTGCGCGGGATAATCCACCGCCAAATTGTAAACAATGCGTCCTTGCCGAATCCAACGCCATCACAAAAAGGCTTGCGGCGTATAAAAATTTCTCGGTAACAGAAGTGAAATTACCGGGAGAAGGAGAAAACAAAAACGCTGCAAACCCCGAAAAAGGCTTGCAGCGGTGCTTTCTGGCGTCCCAGAGAGGATTTGAACCTCCGGCCCCACGCTTAGGAGTATGGTTTACCATGTGATACACGGTTCGGATGTAACTTCCAATATCATCCCTTACGCAGAATGACTTGTAGTAAACGAACTTTATGGTGCAAAACACCTATTCTGACGCAGTTTTATGTGTCCGTTGGGTGGTCCTATTAGCAAATTCTTAGCAAGAGGACACCCAGCCAAAGCCGATTGCTACTGCCATTCTCCACTCCCTTAGTCAAAATGACAAGGCAAATACATGGAGGTTACTATGGACAAGAAAGAGAAAAAGTCACTGCCGGAACCGCGCACATATACCGTGGAACAGATTGCGGCCATGCTCAACATCGGTCGCACAACCGCATATCAGCTCGTCAAGCAGGAGGAGTTCAGGATCGTCCGCATAGGCAATGCGATCCGCGTTTCCAAGAAATCTTTTGACGAGTGGCTGGAAAGTTTAGAATTGTGAATATCGCAAGAAACGCCGTAGGCTCAAAAAACCTATGGCGTTTTTTATACCCATTTTTGAAGGAGGCTGGCAATGAAACTGACAGAAGCAGAAATGAGGATGGTGTTTCAGATTGAAAGTACCAATCAGAACGCTGCCCTGAATGAGATTTACATGACATGGCGCTATGCGCCGAACCCGGCAACGAAAGAAACGGCGGAAGGCCTTCTGGACAAGCTCCGCCCCCTGTCGGATCAGGAGTGCATGGATTTGATCCGCAAGGTGCAGGCCGAATACCGTCTGCCGGAGAAAGCCCGCACCATCGGGGAAATGCTGGCAGAGGCCAGACAGCAATCCGGGGCGCAGAAGTTATCCGGCCATGACATTATGGCTTTGGAGCGTTTCGACCCGGCGACCAGACACATGATCGTCTTTGATGTTCTTACCCATGACTCGCCTGTTGGCTGGAAGGGTGAGAAAATGCGCCTGTTCCTGACCGACACCGGATACAGCAAGGCTTTGGAAAATCAGGAAAAGGGGCATATCAAAATCCGTAACCATGCGAAGGTGCTTTCCGGCGATCTCCACTATGACCATAAAGACCGTGAGAGGTAGCCGCCCCCAAAATGTATCAAAATCAGTGGGATATCTTCTGTTTCTTCCTCTGTAGCTTGCGTTCTAAACAGGGCGTGGATGTTTTCCCATGTGGGAGGCTATGGAGGCGTGCAGACGGATAAACCGCTTAAAATCAACACTTTTTATTTTCACAGGAAGGAGGTGCGAAGATGGCTGTTTTTCGTATTGAAAAGACCCGTGATTATACGGTCATGTCGAACCATCACTTGAAAGATCGAACGCTGACCCTGAAATCCAAAGGGCTGCTGTCCATAATGTTGTCGCTCCCTGACGAGTGGAATTACACCACCAGAGGTCTTGCGGCGATCTGCCGAGAAGGTGTGGACAGCATCGGTGCGGCATTGAAGGAGCTGGAAACCCACGGGTATATCCGGCGCACACAGCTTCGGGATGAAAAAGGCAAGATCACGGATACCGAGTATGTGATTTACGAAATGCCTCAGTGCGAGCCGCCGTCAAGCCCAGGTACGCCTTTACCGGGTACGGCAAAGCCATATACGGAAAAACCGGATATGGGTATCCCGGATACGGCGGAACCGTGTACGGAAAACCCCGCACAATTAAATACTAATCAAACAAAGACTGATTTATCAAGTACGGAGATATCAAATCCTATCCAATCAAATCCCCCTACCCCCGCAGAGGCAAGGATGGGAACGGATCGGATGGGAGCCAGAGAATGTTATCGTGAAGTGATTTTGGACAACATCGAGTACAGCTATCTGGTGCAGGACAGCCATATCGACCGTGAGCAGCTTGACGAGATTGTTGACCTGATCGTGGATACCGTGTGTTCTGCCCGCAAAGTCATCCGCATTGCCGGAGACGATTATCCGGCGGAGGTGGTAAAGTCCCGGTTTATGAAGCTGGACAGTTCCCATGTACAGTATGTCATGGACTGCATGAAGGACAACACCACCTATGTCCGCAATATCAAGAAATACCTTCTGGCGGCGCTGTATAACGCTCCGACCACCATCAACAGCTACTATTCTTCCCTGGTGCAGCACGATATGTACGGGGACGGGCAAAGGGGGCGAGGCTAAATGCAGGAGGAAGTAACGCGGGGTGCCGTAACGCTCATTGTTGACGGAGCTAAGTTAAGCGAACAGGTCTTTGAAAAGGCCGTCAAAAAATTCCTGGAGGAAATCCAGAAAAGCCAGAAGCCCAAAATCTACCGCGGCAGGCAGAGCCTTAAACAGCTTGCCAGCCAGAACGCCGGTCTTGCCAATATCGAGATCAGTGACAAGAATATCAAGGCTTTCTCCCGCGTGGCGAAGAAATACCATGTGGATTTTGCCTTGAAGAAAGACACCGCCGCAGAGCAGCCCCGTTACCTGGTCTTTTTCAAAAGCCGGGACGCGGATGCCATCACAGCGGCATTTCAGGAGTTTGCCAGCCGCAAAATGAGTCGGGAGGAAAAGCCCTCCATCCGGGATCGACTGACCCAGGCGAAGGAACAGGCGGCAGAGAAAACGGAACACCGCACCATTGACCGGGAGAAAGTAAAGGTCAAAGATCGGAGCGTGCAGAGATGAACGTGAAAAAACTGTTTTTGCTGAACCTTCCGTATCTTCTGTTTGTGTATCCCTTCGATAAGCTGGCACAGGCTTTCCGGCTTGCCCCCGGTTCTGACCTCTCCGGCAAGCTGCTTTCCATCGGGGACAGCTTCACGGCAGCGCTTTCCTCCCCGTGGCTCAGTTTCCATCCCACGGACCTGCTGATTGGCATAGCCGGTGCGGTGGTCCTTCGCATGGCGGTCTACCTGAAAGGCAAGAACGCTAAGAAGTATCGCCACGGGATCGAGTATGGTTCTGCCCGCTGGGGTACGGCGGCAGATATCGCTCCCTACATGGACAAGGACTTTTTCCAGAACATCCCCATGACGCAGACGGAACGGATTACGATGGCGAGCCGTCCAAAGCAGCCGAAGTATGCCAGAAATAAAAACATTCTGGTGATCGGCGGTTCCGGCAGCGGCAAGACGCGGTTCTTCTGTAAGCCGTCGCTGCTGCAAGCCCATTCGTCCTATGTCTGCACCGATCCGAAAGGGACCTTGCTGCCGGAGATTGGCACTTTCCTGGAACGGAAGAAATACCGTATCAAATGCCTCAACCTGATAAACTTCCGAAAATCCATGAAATACAACCCACTGGCCTACATTCGGTCAGAGAAGGATATCTTAAAGCTGGTGAACGCCCTGATTATGAACACGAAGGGAGAAGGCGAAAAATCTTCGGAAGATTTCTGGGTCAAAGCGGAACGCCTCTATTATTCCGCACTGATCGGCTACATCTGGTACGAGGCCACGGAGGAAGAAAAGAACTTCATCACACTTCTGGACCTTATCAATGCCAGTGAAGCCAGAGAAGATGACGAGACTTATCAAAGCCCGGTGGACCTGCTCTTTTCTCAACTGGAGGAACAGGAGCCGGACCACTTCGCCGTCAAGCAGTACCGCAAATTCAAGATGGCGGCGGGCAAAACCTTAAAATCCATCCTCATTTCCTGCGGTGCCCGGCTTGCTCCCTTCGATATCAAGGAGCTGCGGGACCTGATGGAATATGACGAACTGGAACTGGATACCCTGGGCGACCAAAAGACGGCGCTGTTTGTGATCCTGTCAGATACGGACAGCACTTTCAATTTCGTGGCCGCCCTCATGTATAGTCAGCTTTTCAATCTGCTCTGCGACAGGGCGGATGACTTCTACGGCGGGCGGCTGCCTGTCCATGTCCGTCTGATCCTGGACGAGTTTGCCAACATCGGCCAGATACCGAACTTCGATAAGCTGATTGCCACCATCCGAAGCCGTGAGATATCGGCTTCTATTATTTTGCAGTCGCAGAGCCAGTTAAAGACCATCTACAAGGATGCGGCGGATACCATCGTCGGTAACTGTGACAGCACCTTGTTTTTGGGAGGCAAGGAGAAATCCACCCTCAAGGAAATTTCGGAGCTGCTGGGGAAAGAGACCATTGATCTCTATAACCAGTCCGAAAACCGGGGCAGCCAGGTTTCCCATGGTCTCAGTTATCAGAAATTAGGAAAGGAGTTGATGACCCAGGACGAATTGGCAGTGATGGACGGCGGCAAGTGTATCTTCATGCTGCGGGGCGTGCGCCCGTTCCTTTCGGACAAGTACGACCTCACCCGACACCCGAATTACAGATACACGTCCGACGCCGACCCTAAAAATGTCTTTGACATGGAACGGTACATGAAGAAGCAGCGTGCCGTGGTAAAACCCACGGACATCTTCGATGTGTACGAGATAAAAGCATGATAGGTAAAAAGAAAGGAGGCGCAAGGCCTCCAAGTTGCTGTAAGTGTCTTTAATTAGGTTTGACCAAACTTTGGGAAAACAAGACACTGTGAGGCATCATAAGAAACTTAAAAAGTTTCTTCATGATTTTCACGCTCCTTTCCCAAACCAATAAGGTTTGTAAGCCTTTCAGCCTAACAGAATTGTATCACAAATCATTGCAAATGCAAGGAGGATTATTTTATGGAATTTTTCAACAGCGCAGTTGGTGTTTTGCAGACTCTCGTGGTGGCCCTGGGCGCAGGTCTTGGTATCTGGGGCGTTATCAACCTTCTGGAAGGTTATGGCCAGGACAACCCTGCTTCCAATGCTCATGTGCGGTAAAGAAGCTAAACCAAGACAAAGGCAGCCAAGGCTACCGCTATACCGTATAAGAATGGAGCAGTAACACCAAGATGTTGCTGCTTCATTTTCATATTTCCAAATTTCTTTGAACGCTGTTGACTTCTATTACGGTTAGTGATATATTTATTACAGTAACCGTAACAAGGAGGATAAACAATGCGTGATAATATGAAAGGTGGTGCGCTTACAGAAGTGACATTTTACATTTTACTTTCTCTCTATGCTCCAAAACATGGATATGCTGTCATGCAATTTATCGAAGAAAAAACAGGTGGGCGGCTTTCATTGGGAGCAGGCACTTTGTATGGTGCGCTAAACTCTTTGCAGGAAAAGAAATGGATTAAGCCTTGCGGAGATTGTGAAGGTAGAAAAAAAGAATACATCATTACCTCACTGGGAAAAGAAGTTGCGAAAAAAGAACTTGTAAGGCTTAATGAACTTGTAGAGGTTGCAAGTGGAATTATTGGAGGTACAGTATGAGAAAAAAATGTTATCATTTTTTTGGTGGTCTGTTGAATGCACAGGCGAATTGGCTGAATAAAATGTCGGAGAAGGGCTATCGTCTTATTCGAGCGGGGAAAATGTTATATGAGTTTGAAGAATGTAAACCTAATGAAGTAAAATACTGTGTAGAATTTATCGGAGAAAAATCGAAAGAGAATGCAAAAGACTATTCCCTCTTTTTGGAAGATATGGGCTATAAGGTATTTTTCAAAAATATCAATCTTAACTATTCTGTCGGTAAGGTGCGTTGGCGTCCATGGGCTGAAAAAGGCGGACGCATTGCGACCAACACTACAACCTTCAACCGTGAATTGTTGATTGTAGAAAAAGAGAATGATGGAAAGCCGTTTGAACTTCATACTTCCTATGAGGACAAGGAAAACTATTACAGAAATCTGCGTAATCCATGGTTGTTGATACTGCTTATGTTTGCAATATTTGCAGTTATAAATCATTCGATTGTTTTTGGTGTGCTTGCTTTGATTTCTCTGATTCCCGTTCTTGTATATCAAATACAAATCATGCACAACAGACAAGAAGCAAAAACACAAGAATGATAATATAAATAGCAAACCCAGCCGAGCCAGTCAACGGCAAGTGAATGGGCTGCGCCCACCGTTGACAGCCCCGCCTGTCCTTGCTGGTGGGTAATCAAGGGGCGACAGCAAAAAGTGCTGCCGCCCTTTCCCATAATCGAAGAAAGGGGGA
>ENA-UEQJ01000713-UEQJ01000713.1-human-gut-metagenome-genome-assembly--contig:-NODE-713-length-27759-cov-10.082870_pt1 | contig 27759 bp, 52 predicted proteins | sample MGYA00242937_ERZ507938 | MGnify/ENA primary metagenome ERZ507938 (study PRJEB26167, sample SAMN06115437) | human gut metagenome | host: Homo sapiens | place: China:Gansu | collected 2015-07-03...
TATTCGCTAGATCAATCATCTATTTCACCTCACAAAAATATATTCTTTTCTTCGCGCTTTTTCGCGCATTCTTCGCAAATAAAAATTGCTTTTGGATGTCTAAAACAGCTATCATTAAGTATCAGATAATCCGGTTTATACACTGTGGTTTTCCATTTGCTACAAACATTACACTTTTTCACAGTTTCGTTTATATTCATTGCCATGTATCATTCTCCCCTGTAATTGCATCAAAACAATCGCTCCAGCCCTTTTCATAGCCTTTTTCATATCCACTTTCATAACCACTTGCAACTTTTGAAGTTCCTTTTTTCTCCGGCAGTGGCTTCAGCGGACACCACTCTGGTCTTGATTTACTTTCGCAATCATAATGCTCTTCTGTTATAAGCCTCATGTCACTATCTAAGCACTCAGCTAACTCACAACATCCCTCATATTCAGAATCGCCGCAGTACTCAGTTCCGAATGGGCAATCGTAACAGTTTTTCGGTGTATCCATCACTAATGCTGATTTATTCATTCAACTCCACCCTCCTTCACAAGCCCGATTGCTTTATCTAATGCCAGTTTGTCACGCATTTCGCCATCCCAACAATCATTGAAATAGTCGCATAATCCGCATTGTTCATCTGTACAAGCTCTATATTCCTTTTCTTTGATGGATTCAATCTGCTCAACAACCTTGTTCACATCAAAAGTTGTCGGCTGTCTGTTAACACAATCAATAAACTCTTTCTGGTCAGAACTAATACTTGTCCCAATCTCCCAAATTTTGATGTATTTAATTAATTCGTCTGCATCTATCAGTCTACTCATCTGATTCCTCCCTGTGCTTACATTTTAGGTCCTCTAAAAATTACTATCATTGACGGAAACGGTGCGCTATTCTTGCCGTCTCCGAATTTTAACCTTCCTCTTAAAAATCTAATCTCAGATCTGTGATATACAAAATCTTGAAACCACTTCGTGTCTGTCCTTGCCGGAACTAGTAAAACAACGAGCGTATTCTCTTTATGTCCTTCCTGATAGCTTTTTTCAACCCATTGATATATTTCTCTTCCATAGGGTGGGTTGCAAAACACTCGCATTCCTCCCCAATCCTGTATAAGACCATTTTCATTTTTAGTAAAAAATTTCTCGCATTTATGGTTTTTTTGCGTCCGCACATGGGTCTAGTGTGAAATCAAACTCTTTGTTTAATTCATCGAAAATATATTTAGGTGTAGCCCATTGATCGGAATTGCTGCTAAACAAACTTTTTTCCATTTTGTCCTCTTATTCCTCCCACACTCCCAACAACCGCATTCTCTCATACAGTACAGCGACGGTCTTGCGTCTGTATCCATAAAAGTCTTTCGGATTCATCGGGATATATCTTTCTCTGCTGATTTTTCTGTAACTTTTCCGGTGTAGGATATTTTCAATAACCATATCCGCTATCACCGTGTTCTTCGGGCAAGCTGACAAGGCAGCACTGGAAAGCAGGTATCCGTACTCTGCCGGGAAGTCTTTCAGCATCGTGTTCAGTTTTTCAATATCCTCTGCCGGAATACCGTAGTCTTTCAGTTTTTTGTTCCTTGTCAGCATACCGTTCTCCTTTCTAATCGTCTGGGTGGTGTTTGTCGTACATGATCGCTATACATATAAGACCAACCACTCCGAATATGGTTCCAAGTGTAAGTCCTAATAAGAATGTAATCATGACTCATCCTCCTCAACATAATCTTCGCAATCTTCTGCATATTCGTAGCTGTCCATCATATCACACCGGTTATCGCAACTGCCTTGCTTATCGCAACAAATGCAGCACTCTGTTTCACTCTCTGGACACTCTAATTTACAATAGCCCATTAATCCAGTCGCCCTCCTTTTTAAAATAAATGTATCTGCTGTTTTTCTTGACCGGCTCTGATGTATCAATACAATACTTTATCTCGAGTAAAGCCTGCCAAGATTTAAACTCTTTTAGCGTAACCTTGAATCTGGTGTAAGTCTTTCCGTCCTTTTTGAAAATTGACATTTCCATGTTCAGTCCTCCTTATATGGCTCTGGAAGTGGCATCCATGCTGTGACTTTCCAATATGACCTAGCACCAGTTAATTCCCATCGTTTCAATTTGCTTTGAAATTTTGCGTAGGTTGAATGATATATTCTTCCGTCCATGCAAGTTACTTGATACGTACCGCTTGCTTCCGGCAGTCTCTCACTGACCGGAATCCAACCATTTGATTTTTCGTCAACTACTAATGCTTCGCAGATTTTATCAAGCATAAAATTCGCATCTTTAACCGAAAGATAATTTAGTCCACATGTTTCATTTAAAATTTTTCTGATTTTGGTAATTTCACGTCTTGCGCCACTGTATCTCATTCTTCCACCTCACTATCCTCTGGCATCTGAAAGACCATTTTATTCATAAGCGCTTTTCCAATAGCTTCAGCCAAAAGTTCATTTTCTTTTGATGCTGGCGCTTCTGCGAACATCTTTCCGATATTTGGCACTGTCATTGGAATTAACTCTGCGTCCGCATAAGCTTCCTGAATCATATCCAGTACCTTCATGGCTTTTTCTTTTGATGAATAATGCCCGATAACATAATCATCGCATGAATATGAGCAGAACATCTCCGTTACCCCTCCAATATCCACCATGGTGTTGACTACGATTGAATTGTTGAAATTGATTAATGTTTCTTTATCCTGACTTCTGATTAACATTTTGTGTCCTCCTTATCTTTCTCACAGAATCCTCTGTGTTCATGCACTGAATACTCGATTCCACAAATCCGTTTCATGTATGTGAGTTTTTCTCCTGTCAATTCGCATTTGTGTTTTCTTGTATTCAGATACTCACAGGTTCCGTCACAGTAGCTCATTTTTCCTCCTTATTTTCTCATATAATTCAAAATATTCTTCCAATGTTTCTGGCAGTTTGATACAATCTGGTTCATAAGGTTTTGGATATTCAGTATATCCGCACTTCGGGCATTTGATTTCCGGCGGATAGTATTCTACCCATTCCATGTTTCCACCACATTTTCTGCAACGAATGTATCTCTCTATTTTCTTTGGTTTCGTTTTGAAGAATGAAGTGTAATTATTATTTTTCATTTCCATCCTCCTAATATCTGTCAAATTCAATGTTGCTGTCTGAATAGAATCTGTAAGCATCTTCTCTGATTTTCTTAGCTTCACGCATGACAACTTCTTTCGCTTTACTGACAGCTTCGTCAAGATCTTCTGTCCCAAGATCATAGTTATCAATGTTCAGTGCCTTGCTGTTGAGAAACAGTTCATCTCCGCAGCCGACATATTTGTGGATACTGATTCCCAAAGAATTATCTTGTAATGTAAAAACACTCCCGGTTTTGGGTTCTTCTTTGTACTTAGCGTTACTTTTGAATTTCATTCCGCGCCCTCCTTAATCTTGCAAAAATCGCATTCAGTATTGCATTTTTTCCACTCGTCTGAATATTCTTCATATCCATCCGCTCCATTCAAATACTTGTATGCAAGCGCATTCATACATCTTTCGCAGGCCGTAGAAAAAACAACGAGTGCTTCCTGTAGCGTATAATCTCCACTATTTACCATTGCCATTATGACATCCTGATTTGCACCTCCAATACTTGTATGAAGGTCAATAAGTGATGTAATATCCGTTCCATAATCCCATCTTCTTAATCAGATTCTTGTTCATCTCATCAAATCTTACATCTGTGTTCTCTTCGATTTCCTGTATCATGCTCAGGACGCTCATTTCGCCCCCCCCCATTTGCCATTTCAACATACTTGTTGGCAGTTCTTGCCACATCAAGCAATCGCTTCGCGGAAAAGCCATATAAGCGTCTCAGAGCCATCATCGTTGTAACAGTGTTGATCGTATTGCTTCGATCCTCGTCAACGGTAAAGCCATCTTCATAGGCTTTCTGTTCTATGTCTTTAAGCTGACTCTGGATAGCTCACCCGAACGCCTGAGCTGCCTGATTGTTCTGTGTCAGCGGAAATTTCCACTTCTTCGACTTTATTTTTAATTTGCTGCTCATATTTTTTCCTCTTATCCGATAATCCCTGCAAGGAACTCTCTCTGTTCTCCCACGGCCTTTTTCTTCCGGATGCTCTCTTCCGGCATCTGTAACTCTACACAGGTCTTGATGATCCGGTCTCTGGTCCTGGTATCCACATTCAGATTATCGGTGCTCATGTTGGAAGTGTAGATTGTAATGTTTCCATCCTCCATGCGCTTATTGATTAGTCGGAACATTTCCTGTCGCTGCCATTCCTTATCTGCCTGTGCTCCAATGTCATCCAGAACAAGAAGTTTGCAATCCCGATATACTTGACTGGGATCCTCTTCTCCGCGATCGCGCTTGTAGCTGTCGCCAACAGCACTTATGTAGTCCGGTGCAGTCACGAAACGCATTTGCAGATCGTATTTCATCATCACCGATTTTGCCAGACAGCACGCCAAGAAGGTTTTTCCACTTCCCGGTGTCTTACTCCACAGATACAGTCCCTTTCCTGCCATTTCCCACTTCCGGAAATGGTTCAGAAAGGTGGTGCACAAGTCTCTCAGTTTGCTCATGTCTCTCTGATAAATATCAAAATCGAACTTGCCAAGATCTGCATCATGGTACTCTTTTGGTACTCCGGTACGGTCCTGTGCTCTATAACCACCTTTGCACTTTGGACATCTGCGAGTATATTGAATTTCTTCCGGAAGGCCGTAATCATACACGGTGGCATAATACGTTTCCCATCCGGTCCCGTGGCATACAGGACATTCACCACAATCTGACTGAGTTAGTTGGTTCTGATTCATCTTTTACCGCCTCTTTTCTCGCATCATAATTTCCGTCAAGGACCTTAGCCATGTTGGTATCGCTGATCAGCCAGTCGAATGTTGCCCGCCAATTGCGCTTGTTTGCGCCTTTTAGGAACTCAGAAGCCTCTGCTTTTTCAAACAAAATCCGGAAGTCCTCGCGAGTGTAACCTGCTCTTATTCTGGCATTAATAGCTTTCTTCCTTGCTTCAGACATCTTTACCAGGCGGGGATACGACCCACAAACGGAATTGTACAATTCACGAATCGTGGCATAGATGCTGTTTTCAGGAGTTCCACTCTCATAATCTCCTTTAGGAGATTTATTATATTCTTCCTTTCTTTCCTTCTTCCCTTCTTCTATTGTTGTTAGCTGCCTGTTAGTTGCTTGTTGGTTGCCTGTTAGCTGATTGTTAGCTACCTTGTTAGCTGTCTGGTAGGCATCATAGTTTTTTACTGTAATTACGCTGAATTTACTGTGTTGGCTGACTGTTATCTCCTGTGTTAGCTTTAAGTGTTTTATGGCTGTCCTTACGTTCATAACTGTCAGTCCTGTTTCTTCAGCCAGAGACTGGTAAGATGTAACAAAAGAACCTCTGGGGATTTCCATTCCCTGAAACCGCCCATTCTTCCAGTTTGCCTTTAAGAGGATATGGAAAAACACGACTTTGGTGTTTACATCCGTGTACCATTCCCAATCAAGGATTTTCCTGCTGATCTTCACGTAGTCCATAACCAGCCTCCCATTCCCCATATATCTTCATCCATTCATCAAGCGGCATCGTAACCAGCCACTCACAATGGTTCTTCCTGTGGAACACCGCCGGAAGTTCATCCGGTTTCCGATCCCTCTTCGACTGTTCTACAGCCTCATATATATTTAGTTTTTCTCTTCTCTTCACTTCAATGTGAATTCCAGGAAGACCAACTACATCCGCATCTCCGTTGGATCCACAATACTGCTGCCCTCTTCTTGCCTTGTAACCATACCCGCGAAGGATACCGGCTACTTCCCTTTCTCCGGCAGCCCCTTTACTTCTGCTATTCACGTGTCTCCTTTCCCTCTCAGGAAGCTATAACAGATTACTCCCTGAGAGAAAGATTGTGTGATATAACTAATGCTTCTGATGGATTTTAAAGCATCATTACTGTTTTATGCTTCTGCTCCAGATGCCTCTGGATCCGAAGTAACTTCGTTATAGTCTGCGTCAATAACAGGTTCCTGTTCATTAACAACTTCAGACATATCTACACTGAGTTCTGATTTAACAGTCTCATCATTGGATACCTGCATAACAAAATCGGATTTGACCGGAGCATACTTGAGGCATTTCTTGATGACGGTCTTCTTTGCCATCTCCTCATAATTTGTTTTCCACGGGCTGTAGCTGCTGGAAAAGCTCTGGCTGAATTTTCTGGCATGATTGTCAATGTCTTCTTTGCTCATTACCTCAAAGCCATACCCACCGTTCCTTGCTTTCCAGAGTGCATACACAAGAATAAGTTCGCCTCGGTCCTTTAATGCCGGTTTATGTACCAATTTCGGTTCTAAACCCAGTTCATACTCAAATACATCGTTCTCGTACACACACTGCGCCTGCACTGTCTGGATATTGTCGTTTCGATAGACCATATCGATCAGACCTTTGTATCCGATCTGGAACTGGCACTCCAGTTTTCCTTTGTTTCGATAAGGAATCAGATATGCCTGTCCCAGAGGGGTATTCGGCTCCAACCCAAGCTGTGCCGCATTCATTAGTGCTCCAAGAAACGACATCTGACTGCACTCAGCAAGTTTCGGCGTAGTATTCAGTGCTGACAATGCCATTCTGGTAAAACGTTCCGGTGTGATCACCTGCGGTAATGCCTTCTTAATCTCAGGCTCCATGGCCTTAATCATGTCTGCGATACTCATAGATTTTGTTAACTTTACAGAACCCTTGCTCTCTGCTTTCTCTGCTAATGCGTCTTTTACTCCCATTTTTATTCATCTCCTATGAAATTTCTTTTACTGTAAATCTTCTACTCTGAGAAGCTGCCAAGCACTCTTTGTAAACTTCTGGATAGGCTGACCGCAGTTTCTCTGTATTTACACGACTCGAAGTCACCGACTTCCATGCAACCAAATAATTGTCAGAATCTGCTTTCTCGGCATCTTCCATATAAACCTTGACTTCCTGCTCAATCTGCTTCTTCTCTTTTTCCAGTTTCTCCTGAAGAGCAATAATTTCTACTCTTCTCTTTAATTTCTCGTCAAATCCAACCAATGAGATCATCTTGTCCGGATCAGATTCTTTGTAATATTTCGAAAGCAATTCTTCAGCAGCTTTACTCCCATCCGGCGCTGGCATCTTATTTGCAAGCACATTGTTGTTCCAGAAATCAGATTCTATGCTGATCAGCATCCGAATGATCCCCTCATCACGCTCGATCTTGTGCCAGATAAATTCTTTCCCAAGAATCACACAAGCGATATACCAGGCATCTGCTCCGGTCACAGCCATATAATGATGGCACTGAATCTCGTAAGATTCTGGAATATGTCCGTCTTTCCATTTATCTGCGGAATATGCAGAAGCCGTCTTGCATTCCAGTCCGGCATTCTCACCAACAATCAAACGGTCAACGTTTGCAAGCATAAATGGCTGTTCTTCTTTGTAGAAGATTGCATTTGCCCTGCGGACCTTTTTTCCTGTCTCTTCCATAAAACGGCGGGCTACATATTCTTCCAGATCACGCCCCTGTCTCATGGATTCGTTATCCTCTTTCTCAGGTAACTGCTGCACTTTATCCTGGAATACTGCGATAGCCGTGGAATAAGGATTCAGCCCACAAATGCTTCCTGCATCGGAGCCACCGACTCCCTTGCGACGGTATTTCAACCATGTGCTATGTTCCATATTTAATGTAGACACCAGTTTGTTTAATTTCATTTATTCATTCCTCCTCAAGTTTTAGCGGACATCTCCCGTTAATAAGCAGTTCCAGAAGACATTTCTTTGCGTTTTCATAATTCTGCGATTCAGACTCAAAGTCGTAAAACTGGCACAATGTAAAATGTTTTATAATTTCTCCAGAATTATTAAAAATATAGATGGCAACTACAGACATGTCATCATCCGCCGTATAGTCAAAATTCACATGCGCCGTTGTTTCGTTCGAAACTCTCAAGCACAATTCAAATAACTCTTTGATTTTCTCCTCGTTCATTTTTTCTCCTTTCACAGGCTTCCTACTAAGATCATACTCATTGTGGCTGCCGATAAGACCCTATCAGCAATTCCCGACCATTCCCAACACGGCAGGAATGTCGCCAGAATTCCTATGGTAATCGCCATGAGTATTTTTCTTACGCGGATGTTCATTTTTTTCTCCCTCCAAGAATCCACGCAAGGTTGCTTGCCACCAGCGCAGCAGCTGTCACAATCCATGCGGTGAACCACTTTCTTGATTTTTTCTTGCTCTCCTCAACGATTTCAGTTGCAAGTGCTACTTCGATGTCAGCCCATGTAAGCTGGCTTTCATTTTTAATTTCACTCATATCTAGCTAATTTCTCCTTATTTGTTCTTATTTGTCTTTACAATTAGCAGATAGAGGCTTATAATTAACCTGTATCCACTAAGGTACTTTAGTGGGTGCAAAGCTCCGGGGTGGAGGTTTCGGCTCCCTCCGGGGCGCTCACTTATTGAGAGCAGCTTTTCCTTTCCAGACATGACCAGTCACTTCATAGACTTTCCTAGGGCTTATGATGTATGTGATCCTGCTGCCGGAAAGACTTTTTGCCGGCTTGTTATTCTGGATTGCTGCCCCGATCGGCAGCCATCCGTACACAATCCCTGCCCGGATTGCTGTTACAGGAAGTCCGATCAGTTGACTCGCATCAGATACGCTCATACTCTCTGATGAGAACTCCGGCATCTGTGGAATGCCCGATATGATTCTCGCAACCTCTGCGGCGAACTGATGAACTTCTGCATTTTCTTTGATGTAAGTATCGACTTCGCTCATTTCATGCTCCTTTCATATTTGTTTTTATGAATTTTTTTTTACCTTTGCTTTCTTCTTTCTCTTTTGAGTTTTGAATGGAGATTTCTTTCCGGTAAAATGTGTAAAATTATTTGCTCCCATTATTTATCACCTATTGTATTTCTTTTCCCTCTACCTATAATACATTTACAGGCACTGGCATGTCTGAATATTTACTCTAGGAGGATTCTCCATAATGTAGATGTTTCTTCTTCCAGTGAAGCCGAATCCATCAAGGAGTTAAAAGAAACTGTTGAAGAACAGAATAAACAGTTTCCACAGATTCAAGACACAACTGCATCGACTGCAAAAGATCTTGATAGTTCCGAAGAAGCTGAAGATACTGACAGCTCCAAATAATAAGTAAAGTTATCATAGTCACCTGTGTAAGCACTAAAGTAGTCCCCAAACTTCTTATTTGCTTACGCAGGTGATCCATTTCTTTCTTCGTATCATCCACTGTTTTTCATCTCCTCTACGCTCCCTTCTCTATTCCAAAAAAGGTAATTAAGTTCATGCGGCATGAATATCTTGCTCATTCTTCTCTCACCTCCCGATCGGACTGCTGGAACATTCTTTTAATCTCTGTACTTTTTTTCCAGAAAATCCTCAATGGTCATTCCTGACTCAAAAGAGAAACTGCTAACGTTAATTTTCATGTCTAAGATAGGACCGAGTTTTCCATCCTTATCCAGTGCCGAATACTTCAAGTCCTCCAGTCCGTCACTGATACATTTTCCATCAAGGAAAACATATGTTGCTGCTCCAACTGCTGCGATCATTAATTTGGGTACCGCTGTTTTCTTCATTCTTTTCTCACCCTCTCCCTGCTTTTCCGATTTGCTTGTCTGGTTATGGCGGAATCAGTGGCTATTTTGTTTTTCAGATTCCATTAGAATCTGCTCCACCTGCATCCACGCGGCAGACGCTTTTAATCTCGACCAATCGTGGCTCGTCATTTCAAGCTGAATTGAAACCTGACCAAGAATATTTTCACTGACGAAATAATCTAACATGCACTCACTCCTTTCTTGTGATATACTCCCAGTAGATGGGAGGTGGTTAAATGATAACTGGGAAACAATATCGGCTAATGAAGTCCGTTCTTAAAAATAACGGAACCACTGCACAAGATACCGAGAATCACGAAATGTATAGATACTTAGCATCTAAAGGATTCTTACGTAAGCAACCTGTGCGTGGATATGAAGGCTATGTGGTCACTCAAGACGGTGAAATTGAAATGAAAATATATAGAGAAGATACTTACCGTTTTAAAGTGACTACTGCGATCTCATTCATTGCTCTTATTACAAGTATCGTTTCTACGATTTTGAAATTCTGTATCAAGTAGATCATCTGCAAGATGTCCAAGTGGTATTTTCTCACCGGGGTCTAAGTAAATAGGATTTGGAAATTCTAATCCATTTATTTTCCCGGTAAGAACCGCCACTTTTAACTGATTTACCTGTTTCTGTAAATCTCTTACATAATCAAATAGATACTGAATATCTGTTTTGCTCAACCGTTTCACCTCCATCTGCCCTGCCTCGTCAGCACCGGTGGGGCGGTTCCGGTGGACGGCCATTTCTGACCGTTTCTTTTATTGTTTCATCTGTCAAATTTTCGTGTTATACTCTCCTTTGGAAAGGAGGTGTAAGAATGACTGATAACGAAAAACGCGCACATGATTTAGCCATTGCAGTTTGCGCTGATGTTTGCCATTTAAAGCGTCAATCTCAAGTTGATACTGGCAAAACTCATGTAACTGTCGATTATTTCGAAGAATACATAAATGCTTATGAATCCGCATTAGAAGCATTCAACGAAAAATATCCATCTGGCAAATAGGTTTCTTATTAATCAAACATGTTAAGGAAATAGGTTTCTTTGATGTTCGCACCATCTTAGAAGCCTTTTTCTTTTTCTTCTTTTTGCTCATAAAATTTGCTCCTTTCTAGTTAAGAACTTTGTAGATGATTTTGTCTACTTTTTAAAGAAAATTTTTTCTTTCTCAGTAAGTGATGTGATTCCAAGTTCACTACAGAGAATATCTGTTTCCCTGTTTGTGAAGTCTGCCTTGTTCTTACATTTCATTCTGAAATACTGCCTTGAAATCCCTAATTTCTCAGCCAAATATCCATATTTCTTTCCGGAGTCTTTAATTCTCTGTTCAAGCAATGGAGTATCAACCATTCCTGTTCCTCCTTTCTTTTTGTTGATGTTTCTGTCTACATTTAACACTATAACTCGTGTTGATGTTTTTGTCAACAATATTTTCAAAAAATGTTGAAATATTTTTCAACACATGTTATACTCTCATTGTAAGCAGAAAGGAGGTAAACTCCATGAACATAGGAGAAAGAATTAGAAAGTGCCGTGAAAATTTAGACATGACGCAAGAAGAACTGGCATTAAAACTTGGATATAAGTCAAGATCTTCCGTGAATAAGGTTGAAAATTCAAGAGAACTTTCTATAAAGAAAGTGCGTGACTATGCTAAGGCATTAGGCGTATCGCCTGCTTACTTAATGGGATGGACGGAACATAAGCCAGACAATGCAGAATTAGTCGCAGATATCTCAGGAAATCCGCAGCTACTGTCCTGTATTGAAAAACTCACTAATCTTCCAAAAGACGACCAACAGTTAGTTTATGGCTACGTAGATGCTCTCTATTCCAAAAATAAAGCCGGGGATTAATTTCCCCGGTTTTTTAATACTCTGGCAATGAATCTATAGAAGAATTCAAGCAGACTGTCATCATTTATTTTATCTATCATTTCAATAATTTCCTTCTTATAATCCATAATAGCCCTCCCTGTCGCAACTACCACCTACATATTACAGTATATGTCCGGCTTGTGGGAAATAGAATCAAACATTTGTTCTTATTATATCAACCCACAAGTCCAATAAAACGGGACACGCCTAAATTTCCTCTAGCTAACTGCCAGTGGTACACTGGAATATTCGCAATATCGAATATAATTTTTACTTTTGCAAAAAGAAAGTTCACTTTGAGTGGAATTTTTATTGTTTCTATAATATCATCTGTTTTCAAAATTCCCTTCGCGTTCTTGGTCAAGGTCGAATGTCTACACATATGTTGAGCAGAGTATATGTCGGAATCCTTATGCACATAATCATCCACGCACATTGGCAGATGGATTATATAATTGGCAAAAACTATAACCGATATCAAAATTAGTACTTTTTCGATTCTTTTCATTTCAAAATCACCTAAAAACGTATATTTACAACTATATTGTATGATGCTATAATCAACTATAACATATAGAATTCTTATTTGACGCAAATGGCGAAAATGACAGTTTAAAGGACTGATTTGCATGAAAATTGCGATTTGTGACGATAATCCTTTGCAGATTGATTTTTTTAAGGCTCATGTTGATGAGTTTTTGAAAAAGCGTGGAGACAAGAGCTACACGCTAAACACTTATAGTAGTGGGAAGCCGCTGATTGATGATATAGCAGACGGTCAATGGTACGATATAGTCGTGCTGGATGTGGTCCTAAATAATGAGAATGGCATAAATGTCGCAAAGCAGCTCAGGAAAAATGGATATAATGGCAACATTGCCTTCTGGACAGCATATAAAAACTATGTATTTGACGCATTAGACGTCTTACCAGTGCATTACATCATCAAAGGTTCTGAACATGGACGCATGTTTTCTGTCGTAGCGCACACGTTGGAAGATATCCGAGAGAAAGCCTTAACTATCAAAAACCGAGACCACTTCCACCGGGTAGAATTCCGGCATATCGAATACATAGAAAGCCGAAATAAATCAATTCTCGTCCACTGTACTTGCGGCGTTATGCATGTAGCACGTGGAAAGCTGTCAGATATAGAGCCGCATCTTGATAGAAGATTTCTCCGTTGCCATCAAAGTTATATCGTCAACATGGACGAAATTAAAGATGCATCAGATCATTTTGAGATGATATCGGGGGATATTGTTCCAATCAGGCAGAGGGAGGCTGCCAAAATAAGGAATCTATATAAGAATTATATCGAGAATTTTGAGTAATCGTGTCAAAAGGGGGAAATATGAAAAAAATACGAAATGTGTTGATGATCGTTTGGACCGCATTAATTGTATTAATGATTGTGGCCTTGATGAGTTCAAACGATCTTTCATCAGACAATATTATGGTCGTTGTTGTACTTGAGGTATTTGGAATTGCTGTTTTGTATCTTATTTTTGCACTTTTGCTGTCTATTAAAAATAAGGTTCAAAAACCTGCAATATCAAATAATTCCGTAGCAACCCAGCCAGCGGTTGTAGAAAAACCTGTTCGAGTATTGAATCTGAGAGTTATATCCGGTAAGGAGGATTTTGAGCTTGGTTCCAAACACGCAAGATTTGATTTGAAGCAATGGAAAGATGGGTCTGTTACAGTGTCAGATGCTCCAACCAAATATGAACTTTTCGACTATGAATGGAACGGGCCGGAATACAGAACAGTAGAAAAGACAACTACAACATCTCACACTAGAGGGAAAAGTAAAGAAAAAACGAAACGAAGAGGGCATTTAGCAGGAGCCGTTGTTGGAACCGCTATTGCTCCGGGAGTTGGAACTATAGTCGGTGCAGCTGTTGGAACTGGAAAGAAAACCAAAGGAAAGAATAATTCCACTACTACTGGAACTGCTAACACAACAAGTGATAACATTGAAGTGGATTCTTATGCATCTATGAAAATGCGGAATATCGAAACCAATCAAATAAATACTATTGGATTCCGCTGTAGTTCAAATATAGATATGCAGTTAAAGAGCTTCAATATTTCCAAAAGCTCTGATGTCTCTGAAAATGTTCAGAATCAGAAAACATCCGTTGAACTTCTGAAAGATTACAAAGAACTTTTAGATAGCGGCATTATTACACAAGAAGAATTTGAACAGAAAAAAACAGAACTTTTATAAAAAAAAGAACCGGCTCCTGCTACCAACGGGAACCGGTTTTTGAAAATACTTGCATCACAACTGAATAGCGAAGATGATGCGTTACACACAAATCATATTGTATCATCTTCGGCTATTTCGGGCAATACAGAAAATTTGTTCACATTTCAAACAAGGAGGAACATCATGCCGAAGAAAAGAAAAACTTATCCAAAATTACCAAACGGATTCGGGAGTATCCGTTATCTTGGCAAGAACAGACGTAATTGTTATGCCGTGCATCCACCAGCAACGATTGACGCGGAAGGAAAAGCGATCCGTCCACCTGCGATCTGCTACGTTGACGACTGGCTGAAGGGGTTTGCTGTCTTAACTGCCTACAAAGCCGGAACATATAAGCCAGGAATGGAGAATGACTTGCCTGTATCTCCTACCGCCGATACAGATACCCTTGTAAGCCGCATATTGGCTGATTACGGGACGATAAAAGGAGTAGAGGGCAAACATCCAGATATTAAGAAATTAACGTTTGCAGAGGTATATGAACAGTTTTACAAGTGGAAATTTCCAGAAGGAACAAAGGCTTCATACAGTTCCATGGAATCCTATCGAACAGCTTACTCGAACTGTAAAGCTTTACACAATCGCATATTCGAAGAATTAAAAGCACCAGATCTACAAGACATCATTGATAAATGCACTCTGAAAAAGCAAAGTCGTTCCATTATCCTGACCCTTTTTAAACAGATGTATAAATATGCTGTATATTCCGAAATTGTATCAGAAAACAAAGCGTTGTATGTACAAGTTAATGTTGATGACGATACAGAACACGGAACGCCTTTCTCCGATCAGGAATTGCAAATCCTGTGGAACAATACTGATGATCCAGAAGTGCAGCTTATTCTTATTATGTGTTACTCTGGTTGGAGAATTGGTGAGGTCCTGAAACTCAACATCAATCTTGACGAGAGCTATTATCAGGGCGGTTCTAAGACAAAGGCTGGAAAAAACAGAATTGTTCCTATTCATCCGGCAGTATATGATTTCGTTCGAAACAAAGTAGAAGATCAGGGAAAATTATGTGTATATACCCAGAAATATCACCGGGACAAATTCTTTTACCCTACACTTGCACGGTTGAATATAGTCGGTACTCCCAAACACACGCCACATGATTGCCGACACACATTTTCCAGGCTCTGCGAAACATATGGAGTTCGGGAAAATGACCGAAAGCGAATGTTGGGACATTCATTTGGCGGAGATGTCACAAACGCTGTTTACGGACATCGGACACTCGAAGAACTCCGTGCAGAAATCGAAAAGATAGAAATGCCATTTGCGACTAACTGTGACTAACCGTTCCGTTTTTAAACGTTTTTAATTGCTCTATAATAAACGATAGAAATGCCGGAAACCTTAGTAAAATCAACACTTTTGGCGCTTTTACTATGGCTTCCCTCATTTCATTTTCATTATTTTTATTTTATGGGTTATAGCTCTCGAACAGAACTTCATATTTTATAAAAATCTTTCAAAATACACGGTTTCTGGGATTTTTATATTAAGTAACAGAATCAGTGATTTGTGACTAACTTGTGACTAACCACAATAATCTATATCTCTCTATACTATAATAAAACAGATGATACAATATGCTCCCGGCAGCAGGTACCTGCTGCCGGAATTTTACTTTATACTCTTCTGATAAATGTAGCTGATACAAAGCCATAATACTTACCGGCGATACGAATATAGTACCAGTCTGTGTTATCAGATGCTTTAATCGTATCGCAGACATCAATCAAGTTGTTCTTTTTGAGCAGTGGCCATTTCTTGATCTTCGGATTTTCTGTGCCTGGCCAAGAGCGGACGTTGAGTTCTACTGCTGTTACTTTTCCCACCCATTTCGGAGTTTTGCTGAGCTGTACTGCAGTCTCTGTGGATTTCTGATCTGCTGTTGTACCATAGTCGATCCATACATAACCGTCGATCGCGGAGTCTGTGAGTTTGTATTTTTTATTACGGCATGCTCCGCCGTTGGCTACGACACCTGCCGCGCTGGAAGTGTTACCCTCATTGGTGTAAACGTATGTGCTGTCGAAGCTGTTGATGGATCCAATGTGTGATCCGTTCCGGAAGATGATCAGCGCGCCTTTCTTCGGTGTGCTGTGCCAGGTTCCTTTCTGTTTGGCATGAGCCGTTACGTTCTTACAATTGTAGAAGCCGCCGCCCATGATCTGTAAGGCTCTTGCCAGTCCGAGCACTTTCACCAGCTTCCAGAACTGATACTCTGCACACCACGGCTGAGCCTGACAACCCGGCTGTCCCCAATTGTCTACATCGCGAGCAAACTTGGTGTAGTTGTTATATCCGGCATTCTTCTGGAAATCATCAAGATAAGCATTGCTTTTCTTTTCAAGGTATCCACCATTTGAGGCATAATAATCACCGAGTTCTGTGAATTTCTGTAATTTTGTTTTACTCACTGTTCCCTCTTCTTTCTTTTCCGTCCGGTAATCCGTATAGAATACATCCATATCAACGTCCTTTGCATTGATTCCTGCTACTTTTCCACTCTCTGAATACTGCCAGCCGATACCAACGGACGGTCTGAGCCGTTCTGGAATAGTCCCGTTGTCATTATTCGCATATCTTGCAAGCCACAGATCGTATTTCTTGAGGTTGTCGGACAGGTAATTATTATACCAGTCCATATTGCAATAGATACCAACCTTATATCCTGCTTTTTTTATTCTGGTTAAAAATGATACCGCAATATTCTCGATTGCCTGTTTTCCAAGACTTCTCTGCTGTTTCCATTCAAGGTCATAGAACACCGGAAAGTCCAGTCCGCGTCCGTTCAGTACTTCGATCACGTTCTCAGCTTCTTCGACAGCCTGTGCCGGTGTTAAGGCATAACTGTATTTATACGCACCTGCCAGAATACCGTTCTGCTTGCATCCTTTATAATTATGCTCAAACGAAGAATCCGCACCATATCTCTGATGGACTCTAAGAATCGCTACTTTTATGCCGGATTTTGCGACTTTTTCCCAATCTGGCTTGCCTTGATCTGATGATACGTCAATTGCTTTGATTTCCATAATTAATCTCCTTAATAAAAAACAATAACATCAAGTGTTCGATCGGTTAACGCTTTTGTACTTTTACAGGCAACTCGAACACTTGAAGCTGATGATGTTGTAACAACAGATACCATAAAAGGTGATCCACCTCTCGGAATAGCTATTACTGCATTTGGTACTTTCGGAACAGATATAGAAACATCAACTTGTTTCGTTACTTCTGCATCCAGATTGAACGCACCTGATGTAAATTTTCCCATTTTGCGATAATTCTTTCCATATATCACATTTTCTATGCACTCCTTTAACTTAGTCCAGGTTATTTTTTTTAATAAATTATCGGAAGCCGTTACGACAGGCATTATATTTGCATCTTCCATTTCTGTGACTTCAGTAAGTTTGTTCAACGCTTCTGTTTTTAACGAATTCGCCATGGTATCACTCCTTTCTTAGAAATTGTTTGACTTCATCGAGTTCTTGTTTGAGGGAATCTATCTCTGATTTCTGCTGTTTCAACATTGCGAACATTGCCGGAATCATCACACGATAATTCCAGTCTTCGATTTTGCCATCCATGTGTATTGCTGCTTCTGGCATATGTTGTTCAACATCATCTGCCAAAAACATCGGCATATATTTTCCACTGTTTTCGTCTTCAGAAGAAAGGTAGCCATCCTTGTATTTAGCCCAAACTGTTTGGATGCTATACCAATTTTCAATACTTTGAGCATCTATGTCCTCTCTTACATCTTTATATCGTTTTGCAGACGATGCTGACCTAACAACTGTCCCGTCGAGTTTGAGCATTAGGGTGTAAGCATTTGTGTATTGCTTTACACTATGCGTTTTTAATTGATTGAAGACTTCTGTGTAATCATGCGTACACCTCAAAGGAGTATAAGGATTAGATGCAGAATCGACACCGTCGTTCAAGTATATTTCAAATTCATAGTCAGCTAGCATCTGTAATGCATACCTGTTGTCTTGGTTGGCGGACCACCGCATCCCAACACCCCTTTGCGAAGTCATCAGCACGCCTTCCACTTCGTCCCACTCATACATTTCATATCCGCTCAGAGAAGGAATAGTAAAGTAGTCATTAGTATCTCTAAGATCATAACCGCACAGCAATCCTCTGTTATCTAGTAGAGACAGTAACCTTCCGTCTTCATCGTACAGATACAATACTCCATTTCCATTATTCGCTCCGCCCAATGCCAGTTCGCCACCTAACGCCGCACTAAAACTGATATACAGCTGACCATTTTTGTAGTACAACCCCTTCCATGCTCCATTGTTGGACAGGATATTCACGATGTCCGTCTGCGTTAAATTGTCAACATCAATAACTACCGCAACGCTCTGCATATCGAGCATATCTGTGGTGTCGCCAGCCACATACAGCTTGCACCGGATGTTGGTTATATCCCTCGGAATTCCGACTGTAGTGCCGTTGCCGTCAGTTACAGTCTGTCCACTGCCATCAGTAAGAATCGTATACAGATAATGTTTGACTGAAATTTCATTTGCAGACGATGTATAAATAGTTTTCCATGTGTTCCCGTCGGCGGTTTCCTCAATTACAAACCTACCGCTATATGCGTATCTGGTAGCTGAGTCGCCATCACGGTAATATGCGTTGAATTCCAAGAAGTTTGGACTGATAACCTTATCTGATCCGCGTTTCAGAACTGTACAGGATGGCTCGATGATGTAGGTTCTTCCCGGCTTTCCATCAGCTCCAGGATCTCCTTTTTCACCTTGAAATCCATTCTTTCCAGCTTTTAACTTCGCAACCGTAAACCGCTTCGTGATTGACAATGCCAGTAGATAGGTGACTTTGATGTCCACCCATCCGTTATCTGCACTCAATCCGGTCACGGTATAAGTATGTGTGGAATCATTCCATGAGCCAGTCACGTTATTGGACTTCGTGATGGTGTAGGCGCAATCATTGGTCACATCATTAGTTCCGTACATAACCTGAGCCGTAGTAGTCACGGTTGGAAATGTTCCAGTGATATTTCCATCGGCATCAGTGGTGATACTCTGGTAGTCGTTGGTCAACTGCATGGTCATGTTCTTCGCTTCCGCAATGCTGTTGTCCATATCCGTCAATTTTTCAGTCAGAGTCTGATCGCCGATAATCAAAATGTCTGGATTCATGTACACTGTATTGGTGTCCATATTGGCTTGAAAGATAATATTTCCGCCTTTGTCCCTTACCGTCAATGCACCAGAATCAATATAATCCGCATTAATTCCCTCGACATACAGGAGTTTAGTTATTAGCGTTCCGGTCAACTGGAAGCCAAATGGATAAGTTTTGCCACCGTCATTTGACACACCGATTGCCTCGGATGTAATTTTGATTACATTTTTCGATTCTGCCAGACTAGCCTTGTCGTGAAAATACGAGATTGTGCTTCCGTCTTCCTGCTGGACGTAAGTTGCGAACAGTCCACTTCCGACAGAGAGTGATTCCTGCAAGTTTTTGATTGCCAGCTCTCTGGCAGTTTTTTCTTTTTCGACAAGCTGACGTGCTGTAACAATTGCTTTCGTGGCTCCAGAATAGTATAAACTCATTCCTCTGATCGGATCGTCAGCCTGTGTTTTTAGAGTAGTTTTCCCGTTAATTGTGTACGATACATCTGTTAGAGGAGTAACGTATTGGTTGAGATTACGATCATAGGTATAAGCCACGTCGCCAAATTCTAACAGCGGATTGAACGCCATATCTCCTTGGAGATTTCTGAATTTTGCACCGATAATGGAATCACCAATCTGTGCCGCCACTGTTGCAAGGTCGGATTCACCCACGAGATTGTTCTCCATGGACAGAATGTAATCGGAAGTTCCATATGTTTCAGAATTATCACCGCTTATTATATTGATTCCGGTTATCACTATGTCGTCACTCGAAACTGTCGGCATACTGATATAATCTGTGAGTTCAATGCTCGGAGTAGCATCCAGATTCCATCCAACAAACTGCAAACTTCCGTTGTGGTCAAGACGTGCGTTTGCGGTATCAAGCATGGCAGCCCATCCGAAAAGTTGACGATATGTCATATCTTTTGGAAGTTCATTGATAATCAGATCACCATGTGCCATTTTCGAGAAACCAGCCGCGATACCAAGAGTACCGCATGCATCCCTCACCAGACTCTCAACCGTCTGTGGGAGAACCAGTTTTGTTGAGTGTACGGCATTAGTCTTATACATATCATCCAAGACAGTAAGATTAAGGATCTCACCGTACTGTTCTGGTGCTGTAACTGTATATATGCCTTTGTCGATAGTCTCAATAGTATTGGCATCAATCTGCATTTTGAGATACGCATGGACTTTTGCCATATAGAAATAGTAATCTTTCCACTGATCGGAAGTGTTATCCAGCTCAAGCGTCATGGATTTGCAGATAACACACCCGATTGGAAAACTGCTGCTTTCCGCGCAATCAGAAAATGAGTTGTTGTCACTCATAATTTCATCTTTTAGATGTTTTGATGTTCCGTCAGAAAAGGTAATATCCACTTCAATCCATACCTTTTCTCCATTCTCAAGTCCTTGCTTAAACGCATTAGATACATTAATCAAGTGGATTCACCCCCTGCATATTGAAAGATATTTTTGATACGAACTTTAAGTCTGGAGATATTTCTCCGATATTCAGGCTTGCTTTTCCAACATAAAACGGGTCTGTTCGCCATGTCATGTGGTAAAGTGACCAATGATACAAATTGAAAGTTTTTCCTTTCGCGATAATTTTGAGAATTTTGTTTGCTTCTATGACTGGAACATTTGATGCTTCATAGCTATACTGTTCGACTGTAAATAGTGGAGTCAGTAATGCTTTTCCAAACTGCGTACGGTTACTACCTTCTGAATAAGTTGTTTCAAGGTTGTAACCCATATCTTTGTCCGGCTGATAGATGGAAGCCCCATTCATTTTGTATCGTTCCGTTATGTTTTTTGGAATCGTTGCCACGCTTCCACCTCCTATGTCAGTTCAAACGGATTTCTACCGCTTGTATCACGTCTTAACTTTGCTTCTTCGATAATTTCGTCAAACACTGTTCTTCGGTTAATCTGGGCGGTAAATCTGACGTTTCCGCCGCTCTGCTGTCCACCAGATTCCTCGCGAACAATCTTTCTGAGCAGTGCTTCTGGTGCCTCGATGTTATTACCCTGTTTCTGGTCACCCAGTACAGCCAAAAATTCACTTCTTGGTGGAATAACTGCACCTTTTGCGAGATAAGGTACTGTTGGAACTCTTGGAAAGCTCGCGCTGAATCCGATTGTTTTTGAACCAAATGGTGTCGGAATCTCCCATGGACCAAATGACATTGCAGATTCAATTCCGCCAATCGCACTATTGACAGTTCCAATCGCACCGTTCACAATACCAATGACCTTGTTTAGAATGTTGCGAATTGTATCTTTAATTCCTCCAAAAATTTCTACGACCTTATCTTTGGCAGATGTAAATCTTTCCACAATTCCATCTTTGATTCTTCCAACAAGATTTCCTACTGTCGACCAAATCGCAGTCCATTTCTGATGCGCGCTGGATTTGATGTTATCCCAAATTGACACAATTTTAGATGCAAGATTTTTAAGACCAGAGCTTATAGTGTTAACAAACGTTATTGTTTTATTTTTAATCCAATCCCATACTTTGCCTGCAACTTCTTTGATTTTGTCCCAGTTTTTGTACAGTAATACGCCAATTGCAATGCAAGCCGTTACTGCCACTATAAAAATTCCACCCGGTCCGATAGCTGTTGCGATAGCTTTAATACCGCCTATAATTCCGCCGGAACCGGTCATCAATGCTATGAGACCTTTTGCATACAACATGATCGTGCTGATGCTTTTACCAATACTCAAAGCTAATCCTGCTATTTTTGTAGCGGCAAATGCTCCAATCAAAGCTGCACCGAATGCTTCAATGATTGACTGATGGTCCGCAAAGAATCCTGCCAAATCAGACACTAGGTTGGTCACTGTTGGAATTCCTGTTTCAATCAGCCATTTCAGCATCGGAAGAACGATATTGTTGTAAATCCATTCAAGAACGTTTCCGATAGATTCCAGAATTGGTGCAAATGTGCTGGTCAGATTACTGATTGATTCCAGCAACGGATAGAAGTCCAAGTTTGCCGCCCATGTTGCCGTATCCTCTGCAATCTTCTCAACAAACTGCATGACCACCACAAGAGCATCTGCGATATTCTGTATAATCTGCGTTCCGACGTTGTTTTTGCTCCACGCGTCAGCGAAACCGGAAGCAATATTCCCAACTGTCTTAAGCACGTTCTGGGCAATCTTAAGCATGGTCGTGAGCATTGTTGTGCCAGTGCCATTCGTCCAGACTTCCACAAGACTTTTCCCTACGCTTACAGCGAGCTTTTTAAGTCCATCAAGTGCGGTTTTTGACGCATTAATAGTATTCTTACCCTCTTTCTTCCAAGCGTCCTGGAATGGCTTCCAGAGTTTTTTAAGTAAGTCTGCTAATTTCTTGGCAGAATCACTGATTTTGTCCAGTGCATTTTTTCCCTCTGCCAGACTGCCATAGTCCACACTGCCAACCGAACTCGGCAATCCTCCGCCTCCAGAGCCAGTTCCGCCGGATCCAGAACCGGATGGAATTGAAGATGTGCCCTCTGTGGAACTAACCTTGTGTACTTCATCAAGTGACGAAAGATAGTTTTTCGTTTCTTTATTTGCTTTTTTCGTAGCTGTTGCATTCTTTTTATTGGCATCCGCCAATTTCTCTGCATTGTCTGCTGCCTGTCCATACTGATCTGCTGTATCTGCGATTGCGTCCGTTCCGGCAAGACCTGCTCCACTTCCACTTGTCTGACCGGATGATTTCTTGCCAGTAATCAGTTCTGTGAAGCTTTTAAATGCATTTGCCAGAGTTGCCAGCTTGCCAAGCAGAACATTAATTACTTTCAGAACAGGCGTAAAAATATTAATTAATCCTTGTCCGACTGTTGCCTTGAGAGATTGCAGCTGTAACTGCATCACTCGCACCTGGTTCGCCCAGCTGTCTGATGTTCGGATAAAATCACCAGATGCAGCTGATAACTGTTTCTGCACAAAAGCCAGACGAAGAGCCACTTTCTCCTGTTCAGTCATTTCAGATGTGGTCTTGCCATAGCCATTAGCCAGTGCGTACTGGTCAAGTGCCGACTGGGTCATTACCACACCAAGATCTTTCAACGTTTCCGTTTCGCCGGTAAACACTGATTTCAGTTTGATATAAGCTAGGTCTTGCGAAATGTTATAGAATGATGCCACATCACCAGTCAGCTGCGTCAGAGCTGTTGACATATCATAAGCCTGTGCTTCAGAAAATCCGAACGACTTAGACATTGCTCCGAACGTACCGACATACCTTTTTGCCATTGTCTCTGACAGTCCGGCTGAGGTCATGGCGTTCTTTGCGAATTCATTTACTTTGTCAGACATGGTAGTGAATGTAACATCGACCACGTTCTGCACTTCTGCGAGGTCAGAGCCGAGTTCCACGCATTCCTTGCCAAATTGTACCAATTTACCGACAGCAAACGCTCCGGCAATCAGCAGACCGATTTTTTTTACAGCACTTCCAAGGCCGTTAAATGACTGTTTTATAGCTGATACGCCATTTTGGACACCGGTTGTATCCATTCTGGTATCAATAATGACTGAGCCATCAGCAGCCATGTGTCCACCTCCTAACTATTTGAGGTTCAACATCTCATTCAGCGCATCCTTGTACGCTTGCTCTTCTTCGCTGAGACGTGTTTTTATGTCAATTGTGTTTTTATTTTCCTGATAGAATTTCTTTTCCCATTTATCCAGACGTTCACCTTTTGCTTTTTTTGACCGGATTCCAACAACTGTATTGAACAGGCATTCACCGGATTCCATAAAGTACCCGAAGAACGTCCACCAGTGCATGTATGGAATGGCTCTGATTTCTTTTCCGGCAACCTTGTTTACAGCTGGAACGATTATATCTCCGTCCTGTTCCCAGTCCATTAACCGGGGCTTTGGATGGTTTGGATTATCGTCCGACTGTCCACAATCGATAAACTCTGATGCTTTCTGACAGGCCTCGTCCAGGTACTCAGACGGTATACTTTGCCAGTCCTCATACAGAATTTTCAGCATTACCTCCATCTTTCCGTATTCATCCAACTCTGGGTCATTCATGGCAATCAGAATATCAATGATCGCTCGAAAATCTGTCCTGATAGAAAAATCCACCCCACTTATGTTTAGTGAGGTGGGAAGCTCATAGGCGGTCATTTTGTGTATTTCTCCGTATACTTATTGACTGCTGCCTGCATTTTCTTTTTTCTCTTTTCGATTTCCGGCGCAATTGCTTCTGCGATCTTGTCCAGAACGATATAAGCGAATACCTGACCGTTGCCGAACACAGTAGTTGCTGTGATTGGTTCCTTGAACAGGTCTTTTGATGCTTCATATCCGAGCAGATAGTTGATTTTGTCTTCGATCTGTTTGTTCAGCTCTGCCATTTCTTTGCCAGAAGTGACTTTCTGAATAGAATCTTTGAGCTGTTCAAAGTATTCTGCCAGTTCCTCTGCACGTGCTGCTACATTGATATCGGTTGGGTTCAATTTGAAAGAAGAAAAAACTTCGTCTTCGTTGTTGGTAAATGTAAAAATGAGAATTCCATCATCAATTTTGGTGTTAATTACTTTTGCCATTCAGCATGTCCTCCTTGTATATGTGCTTATTCGCTGTCAGCTGTGAATGTACCGGAATTGATGTCAAATTTTCCTTTTACACGTTCGCCAGTATAGTTCACGGTAAACGGAATCTGATAGCCGGATGTATCACCGCCATAGGAGGTCGGCACAACGTAGCAATCCTGCTGGTATGCTTCATACTTGCCTGCTGTGGCTTCTGTCCAGAGATGAACCTCGACTGCTTTTGTTTTGAGGTTGTCGTCTTTGTATCTGTTGTCTACGATCTTCTGTAATGCCCCAAACAGATCGGATTCGGTGTCTGCATAGAACGGATCAGCGTCAGAAGAAACTTCATAGCCGTTATGCTTAAATGTGGATTCTCCAAGAATGTTTTTAGATGTTTCAGTATCTGGATTGAGTTCGACATTGTACTCTTCCAGATCTTTTCCAAGACGCTCATATTTCGGTGTCAGTCCTCCACAGAGGGAGCCTGCATCAATATAATGAGCCATATATTTACGGTCAATCTTGCCTGTAACTGCCATAGAAATGTCCTTTCTGCCTATCATTTTTAAAAGGCTGTGTAGGTTAGCGACTATCTCCAATTGATAGCCGGTTGTTGCTTGTTATATTACTTCATAAGTGTTTTCGTAGCGTACCGATAATGGCAATAGCCAGTCCTGCACACCGCTCTCCTGTGGCTCTAAACCATATGAGTTATCGCGTGTGATGCGTTTTATCACTCGCCCCTGAGAAAGCTCAGGAAACGCATTTAAGCGTGTCTCAGAGCCGTTTATGACAACTGGTTCCCGGCATATCCATTTGCCAAGGCTGTCAAGGAACTTCTGAACAGATAGTTTCTGCCTTTCCTTGTCAGATGCTGTTCGATATACCACATAGAATGGGTACTGACAAATTTGGTGCATTATTCCGCAAACATCTTCTTTTTCTGAATAGACCAACGCCCCGTTGTCTGCCGAGAATGCAATTCCTGATTCCTTGCCGAGTTCCTCAAATTTGATTGTTTCATTATCGTACAGTCCCGGATACTGATTCAGAAGTGCTTTCATGGCATCTGTCAGAATCTCATATCCAGTTGCATCTTTTCCGATAGGCTTATCTGCCATGTCTGCCACCTCCTGCCTGTGCTTTTACTTTACGAATCCACGTACTGCCGTATTGTCGTTTAGCGGCATCAAACCACTTTGCCTGTGCCCGTGGGTGAGCCTGTCTGGTGTATTCAAGATTCTCCTTTGCAGCTGTCTGACCAGAAAACTGACTAACGAGAACTTTCTTCGCTCCACGTCTTGCGTAGGGACTTCCAGTTGCTTCGTCAACCATTCCTTTTCCCTCATACAGAAAACGTCCATAAGGAGCAGCCGCAGCGCACACAAATCCAGTTCCTTGCAATGATGTGCTTTCAATTCTTGTCCGGTTGATGAAATCTCCGGTAATCATCGGCATAAACGGAACCATACTGTCCATTACCATTCCATCAAGGAGATACTGAGCTTCTTGATACTGTCTGAAGAACCTGTCCATATTCAGCTTTATTTTCATATCTCCATCAACTACGGAGAAACCTTTAAAATGACGAATTTTGCTCATATTACTTACCAAGAATCTCGAAGTGATGAATCAGTGTATATGGACCACCTACACTGGTAATCTTGAACACGTTGTCCTTATTCTCGTTCATGTACTGGTAGAATCCATTCCGATAATCACTGTCAATTACCGTTCCGCCAGTCCACTCACCTTCCCAAAAAAACGACTCGTCCGAGAATGTGATAGTGTCTTCCAGAGCGTTGTTAATCTGCTGTTTCCACTCTTTAGGTGGCACCCATGGGAGAATCTTACCATTCTTGTCAATAATGGTTATATCGACATTCTGGGCGGTATAGCGTACGTGCAACTGTGCGTTGTCTGTTGCGTCTGGACCGTATTTCTTAAGGATTGCTCCTTTATCGGTAACGAGGTCGACACCGGATAAAACATGAGGATACCAGTACGCATCTCCAGTCGTTTTGCTTTCGTAATAATTAAAAATCGTCACCGTTTTTTCGTACATGATACCCTCTCCTTAATCATTTATTTTTCAGCTTATCCACATCAACCTTGGACGTTCGTTTCCACAATTCCGTAATCTTCTCCCATCCGAACATGGAAATAAATGCCACAATAAACCCAGCCATGATAGCTGCTAAAATCATATACCACAAGATTGTCATGTGGATATACTGCATATACGCTACAAAAGCGGCTACAGTAATGCCGATAGACAGTACAAGCACCAAGGCATCTGTCGGAATTTTCGACAGGAACCCAACATTTTTAATCACCTGTGTAATCACAGACACACAAAACGCCAGAACACTGATTACTGCCAGAATCAGAGTTACATTTGTAAATAATGCTTCCATTACTCTGATACCTCCAAATCAACTTTTTCCATAACTGCCCTTGCTTCCAGAACAGCAATATAATCCGCCATTGCTCTTACCTGCATATTGTAAGTGCTTCTCGGACAAGTAGGAGTAAATGGGAGTTCCCCTTTGTCCCACTTTCCAAGCATATTCGCAAGTTTCTTATATCGAATAACCACCTGCATATACTCTGCCTTAAAGCGTTCCTTGTAATCTGCACTGTTCATCATTTCAACTGTCTGTTTTAATTCCATTATTCAGATACCTCCTACTTAACTACGAATTTTTCCCACTTCTTGTCACATCTGGAATACCAAACTGTTTGTATGTACCTGTGAATGAAAACTGTTTTCCACATTTACAGCAAGTTTCCGTAATGGTACAAGTCTTTTCTTTGTCATTGCATTTTGATTCAGCAGGACTTTTGAATTTATGCCCGCCAGTTAAAAAGCACATTACTTTATTCATACTAATTACACTCCTGCATACAAAACTGGTATCCCATCATCCGTCCTCACTCCCATCAGAAGCGGCAACGCTGCCTTTAAGAGCAAGTCGTTCGTTTTCTGTACATCTCCGGCGGCGGCATACACCGCACTCCATTCCTTTGCACTCGCTCCAATCTGCTGAGGTGTTGCGTAAGAGATGGATTCACTGCCAGAAGATACAGATGTTACAATGCCTGTCGTGCTACCACCGGACCCGATTGTGGTTGACGTACCACTCACAGCGGCATTGGTAGCATTCTT
>ENA-UEQJ01000729-UEQJ01000729.1-human-gut-metagenome-genome-assembly--contig:-NODE-729-length-27341-cov-46.921582_pt1 | contig 27341 bp, 24 predicted proteins | sample MGYA00242937_ERZ507938 | MGnify/ENA primary metagenome ERZ507938 (study PRJEB26167, sample SAMN06115437) | human gut metagenome | host: Homo sapiens | place: China:Gansu | collected 2015-07-03...
AAAACAGACATAGAAAATCATAAAGTACGCACAAATGCAGAATTAAAGCAAAACATAGTAGGAGCATTGAGTGAACTTATGCGAGATTCAATATCATTTAAAGATACATGTATTAATGCGTTGTATGGAAGAATTGAAGATGAGATATTAAGACATGAGGATAAGGAAGCCATCGACAATAGAATTCTAAAACTTGAGAGTGATATAAAACTACTCTTTGAAGCATATGATAATTTAGAAGAAGAAAAATCATCTAATCAAGAAATAGAATAGCTATGGGAACAAAAGGAAATAGAAGAGGTCCAAAAAAATCAGATAAATTTGAAGAACCTGATTTATTGGTTAGTGTTAATGATATCCTAAAAAAGGCTCAAGATAACGGACTTTATATTGACAATGCACTTAAAATAAAGGATGTGATATCAACATTCAATGATATAGAAATTAAATATGAGGTTATGGATGCCAGTAAATCTGGTTCTTTGAGTTATATTAACGGGAAATGGGTTATGAGCATAAATAGCAATCATAATATAAAACGACAGCGTTTTACCATGGCACATGAACTTGGGCATTATATGCTTCATAAAGGAAAAAACACTGAATTTGTAGATACTACATTCTTTAGAAGCAGTGAGATGGATTCTATGGAATATCATGCTAATGAATTTGCATCTCGTTTACTTATGCCAGAAGAAATTGTTCGAAAATTAATAGATGAGGATAAGATAAAAAACATTGGAGAGTTAGCATTGAAATTTGAAGTTTCTTCTGCTGCAATGAAATATAGGGTAATATCACTTGGATACAAAGTTAAAGACAATGAATGATAATAAGTATTGGATCATTATTAAAACAGGAGAAGCGGAAATTAGAGCATTGGAAAATGTTCCTAAGGATATTTTGTCTAAAACAATACCGTTGATTGAAATAACAAGAGGCCGTAAAGTTACAAAAAATAATATAGAGACATATCCATTTGACAAACGCATAGCAAAACTAAAAGAGATATACAAAGGTAATACTATTGCCATTGATGTTACTTCTGAAGAAGCATTATCCTCTTCAGAAGTAGATTCTTTGTATTCTCCCGATTTTGGATATAAAAATTGGATAGACTTTCTACTTCAATTAAAAGATGAGAATATTTTTACTGAAATCATTCCGACAATATTATTCAATTTTGATGATGAAAATTTTGAAGATAATATTGCTCGTCAAATTGATAGTTTAACATCCAATTTTGGTTCTGTATTATATAGAAGCAGTATCAGTGATGAAAATTGTTACGAAGATATTGAACTTATTTCTAATCATATAGGAACCAATAGACTTAAAATTATTATTGATTGTGGATATGTTCCGCAAGCTTCGCATCAAAATGTTGCAAATAAATGTATTGCAAGAATAAGTAATATAAAGACTATAATAACTACACCATGTGAATATATCGTATCATCGACTTCTTTCCCTAACAATGTTAGAGATTTAGGAGACTTAGACACGGATACATTTAGTATTTCAGAAATTAATATGTATAATAGTATACAACAAACACATAATGATGTAATATATTCTGATTATGCTTCTATTAATCCCATTCGTAACGACACTATAACAATGGCTCGTGGATGGATACCAAGGATAGATGTTCCTCTACCTGACGAAATTTTTTATTATAAGCAGCGAAGACCAAAAGGTGTATCTGCATATGCTTCAACATATATTCAAGTTGCACAATCTGTATGTTTTGACCAAAGATTTCCTTCTGATTTAGGCATTTGGGGGATTGAACAGATTAAAGCGTGTGCTGCAGGAGGAACGCCATCCGCATCTCCATCTTTTTGGATTTCAGTTAGAATGAATATTCATATAGCTCAACAAGTTAAAAGAATTTATTCTATTTGAAAAGAAGACGAAAGAATGCATAAATCTTCAATATGAGTTTGCGCTCCTCTCTCATTTATAAAGAGACAATATCGTTCTTTATATTTTTTCATTATATACTTAAGGAGAATTTCTTGAATATTAGAAATTCTCCTCTTTTTATACATATTTCTAACTTCATCAGCATTATATTTTCTTAAATTGTAATGATTAAGTTTACACAAGTATTTTGCATTGATGGAGTATAGCATTTCTGTTTTATCCTTGTTTCTCTGAATATGTGGAGAGTGTATTTTATTTATAACCAGATTATTCTTAATTACATATACTCCTATAGAAGAAGATGTTACTTCACAAATTTTATTTATATGTTTTTCCGTTGCTACTATTAAAACATAATCGAAAATTTTTTTATATTCTAAAATTTGTTCTTCAAGACGTTTGAGATTATCACTATCTGATTTTATTTCAACGGCTATTATCTTATCATTTTTAAGAATAACTAAATCAACTACTTTCCTTTTAATACCATACATAAATTCATTACCTATAATTTGATCTTCTCCTTTTGAAAGCAAAAAATCAATAAATAGGCATTTTATATACTCTGCTGAATTTAGTCCATACTTTTTCATCCTATTCGCAAAGATACAAAATCTTCCTCAATCACATCATTTTCCAATGTCGATATTTTCATCTGATTTATGAATGCCATTGACATAATACTACTAATGAAGATTGTTTATGCTTAATTTCAATTATTCTATATACCAAGCGATTCTTTTATTGCAGCATCAAAGATTTGACGTTTCTTTTCCGTAAAAAATGGCATACCCCAAATATTGAAGTTTGTTCCTTGAGTTGAAAATTGGATATCGGCATTAAGCCTTATCTCTTTCATTGCATCTTCTTTCCATTTATCTGTTGTCCGTAAATGTTCTCCTTTAGGCTCAATGAAAATTTGAATATAATCTGCCTTTCCTACATCATTCTTCTTTTTCAAGAATAGTACATAATCCGGTTGATATGCATCACCCGATGTCAAACTATATATTTTGAAGTCTTTCTCATTTCTAAGTAAGTATATATCTTCGTATTTTTCAGCAAGTTTAGGGTGTATTGACTCAATATACCGAATGAGATGTTTTTCCTCAGATGTTCCATAGCAATCTTCGTAAGCGTGCCAATTTACGTATGATAAATCCAAACGTAATTCTGGATTGTCTGTCTCTTTCATTGACTTTCCATATTCCTTGTCCATAGAACCATCCAAAGCAAATTTTTTTGTTTTTTCACGGAATACACTTTTTATAGGTCTAGGACTAAACAGTCTTGTACCCTTATATCCAATTCCTCCATTAGTCAGTTGTGGCTCTATCTGTTTTAATACTTGAACTACACTAAATAACTTGTCTTTTTGACTGAGGTTGTCAAGTTTTTCTTGTACGGCAAATATTTGAACATTTATTCCAGATAAGTAACGGTCACTTTCTATAAACTCCTTAATGGAAATCAGATTCGGATATCTAACCTTCAATTCTGAGTACCTAAACGTATTAAAACGATTTATAGCAGCTCGTATGACATGATATCCAAAGTCCTTCAACTTGAAATTTCTATATGGAATGGTTGCAACTCGACTCACTTCATCTTCGAAAATCAATCCTGTACTTATTCTTCCACTATTAATATGTACTTTATAATTCTTGCCTAATATGTTGTCGCCAAGCGAAGTAACATCCTCATTGAGGATAAAGGATTCCACTTCATTTACAAAGACGTATCCGTTTTTATACAAGGATGTATCCTTGAACGAGTCTTTCAGTTTGAGATCGACGGTCTTAACCTTTTCAGCTACGATACCGGTTTGGACCATTGCTGTACGTAATTCATGTATGTATCTTGGATTATTAACACTGTGATAATGCAGTGTTTCTAACATACGTAATCTGTTAGTTGTATCATCATCATATTTTCGCTTTCCGCTCGGCAACTCTCTGGTTGGTTCTGTAAAAGGCATATACCGTGCTCCTCGACCTATCAACTGTGCTTCCTGCATAGTAGTCTTGCCTATTTTTCCACGTCCACCATCACGCGTTTCATAAAGTCGTACAATATCAAACAGGTTTAACACATCCCAGCCTTCGTTCAGCATATCTACCGCAAACACTACACGAAATTCATTATCTTTTGCTTCCAAAGAATTTAATTTCTGCTGTTTGTCAGGTGAGATATTATTCCCGTCGATCAAAAGAAGATTTTCCTCCTTGAAATCTTCTTTGATTTCAAGGAGGAGATTTTCCAATTCAAGACCTTTTTCCTTGATGTATGAAAACGTATCAAATATATCCTCTTTAGCATTTGCGCCAATACGCTCAATATCTTCTACTGACAAATTTTTGATGGTATTTATAAATTCGTCATAAAACCGTTTGTTCTCTGCTATTGTTTTAGATTTCAGCATTATAACAGGTTTGATATCCTGATGTATGCTAGAGAACAATTTCCTTTTATATTGGCTTAATAATACGCATTGAATAGCTCTGTCTATCGGAGGCATATCACTTTGAATCACAGATATTTCTTTTGAATAACCATCTTCCCTGAACTTTTTCAACGGGTAATCAAAAATCACTTTGTTTTCATACTTATCTGCGATATTGGCATCCTGGAAATCTTCCGTTGCAGTAAATTCCAATAAGACATTTGCTTCATTACTATAAAAAATCTTCATTACAGTACTCTCCCAATCTTCCGTGGACTCAACTTCAATACCAGGGATTGTTGGGGACGAGTCTACAATAGTATTTTTACCTTTCTTGGTAGCGGTATTTGTATGATGCGCTTCATCTGATATTAAAACGACTCGATGTTCTGCAAAATCATCATAAGTTACAGCATTTTCTTTGGGTGCATTGAGTGATGTGTGTAGTCCTTGAATTGTATTCAAACAGAGATTGATACAATTTTCATCAACAATTTGGAAGTTGTCCACAAGTTTTATTTCAACTTGCTTCCCGTTAATATTGATTGTTTGGCCGAAAAGATATTTTGAAGATGCTACATTCAGAAAATTCTCTTTTGTCTTTTCAAGAATATTAGTAGAATCAACAAAGAAAAGAAAATTCCTGTACCCTTGTTCATATAGAAAAAGCATAGCACCTGCCATAATCAGAGTCTTACCACTGCCTGTTGCCATATGAAACAACAGGTGCGGTTTTAATTCTTTCGCATCAAATTCATTTTGCCAATAGGTGATGAAATATTGAAAACACTCCTTTTGATAAGGACGTAATTTCATTATCGGGTTGAGCGATGTGGTGAAATATTTTGGTAATTCAGTCTCTGCAATTGTTCTTTTACCAAATTCTTCACGAAGTGTGTCTTGTAATATCTTCATGCTGTTTAGTTCGTTTGATAGAATTGATCGTTTATTATTTTATCACTCTCACTGATACCAAACTCTGCATTATCTATTTCAGAATATGGAACATACAAAAGATTTTTATCTAAACATTCTATCAAAAAACACTTTTGGTCTTCCAATGACATTTGAGTAAAATCTTCAGCACTGATATCTATCTCTTGCGGATTTACTTTCCAACTTAAGAAACCTGTTTCTTGCATTTTTTTCCAGATAACAGCAAGTTCATCAGGAGTTAATACCTGTTCTATCTTATCAGCAAATCGTTGGTTTGCTTTAGCTAATTCACAATAGATAAAAGAACCTCCACCTTGCCAATTAACAGATTGGGAAATACCTGTAGAATCACCACTAATTACATTTTGCAATCTGGTTGTAATAAGGGATATTTGAGAATCCATTTGTTCCATTCCAATATAACGCCTTTGTAATTTATGTGCGACTGCCGATGTTGTTCCGCATCCGAGATGATAATCAAGAACAATATCTTTTGGATTTGTAAATACATCTATTAAAAAAGCAATAAGTGCTTCCGGTTTCTTACCGTTGCGAAAACTCACATTGCCTTCTCCTGAAACATTGTTATATTCTTTCTCAAAATTATAGAAATTTGCATATTGTTTTTTTGTCACATTTGAACTAGTAGGCATTCCCTGAAAATAACCTCCATTTTTCTTCCCGTCCGGTGCAGAATAAAAATAGCGATAATCAAAAATATCATCTCCCATATTAGGTACCTTAAATAATGTTTCTGGAGGAAACTCTGTCAATGGCTCAATGTATTTAACAAAGAATCGTCCACTACTATTCTTCTCGCGAATAGAGCCACGAATACTCATTTTTTTTAGACCAAATTGACTTGGCGCAATAGTTCTTATTTTGTATTGCTCAGGAGTATATACTTCCACTTTTTTATCACCACAAACTATTACTTGAGGATTTACATCATCTTTTAGTTCAATTTGCAAAGTATAATCATCTATTGTTTTTAGCTCCTCTTTATATGGCATTCTTTTGTCAGAGCTATTTGAATAAATAAGTACATATTCTATTATATCATTAAATTCCTTATCTCCTGTGAGTGCTCTATCTGGATGACGTACTTGAATATTAAAATCACATAAGTGTTTTTCAAATAAATCATCCATAAGAACTCTTAAATATGCAAACTGATGAAAGCTACATTGTACACAAACGACCCCATCATCGTTCAATAATTTCTTAGCGATACTCAATCTATTTTGCATGAATGTCAGCCAAGTTGACTGATTGAATTTGTCATTATATCCAAAGCTGTCGCTTCCTGTATTATAAGGTGGATCTATATAAATTAGTTTTACTTTTCCTGCATACTTTTTCTTCAAGGAATGCAGTGCAAGCAAATTGTTTCCTTTAATAATAAGATTGTCATCCATTGATATACTTTCAACATTATGTTCACCAGTAGAATCATAACGTTTGAAATTTGTCAGCACTTTAGGCTCAATCAGTCGATTTATTTCATCTGGAGCAAGTATTTCATTCCAGAACACTTCATTACGTTTGGCATCTTCTTTAGTTTGCCCTCCTTCAAGAATACAATCCTTATATGGCCACGACAATACGATTTCCCGACTTTCAGAAATGAATTCACCATCTTCATTTGTCAAGCCAACTTTATTTTTAAAAGAAGTGTAACTGTCAGGTAAAAAGCGTTTGTTCATTACAAACTTTTGAAACTTTATCTTGTCAAAAACCATAACACCACTTATTTCAGTAAAGAAATTGCGTTTAAGTCCATCATGAGTTAGTAATTTTGCAATCAAATCAGGGCGAAGAGCAAGAGCTGCTTCTACTATTGTATTTTTAAGGAGAGTACCATCTTCTGTGCAATATGTGCTATCCATACGAAGAAGTTTCTCTAATTCAGTAAATAAATTTCTATTGTTCATATATCGGGAATATTTTATATCTAAAACTGCCCTCTATACAAGAGGCCCGATATTGAATTGATTCAACTGATAATGAGGAAATATGACATTATTTTATCTTCCTTTTGCTAAACATATTTTCAATAAAAAGCAAAGCAATCCTTTTTTGGAACCAATATAATGATGTTATTTTCTGTATTTTGAGTATTTTTGCGATAGAATGAATACCTCTTGTATAGAAAGAATTGTTTTTGCAAAACATTACTTTATTTCATCATAAACATTTTAATATCTGTGCATTGGCATTATCCACAATGGTATTATCCAGAGAAGCCAAATAGATTTGAGTTGTCAATTCAGAATCATGTCCCATACCTTCACTGATAACTGATATTGGAATATTCTTGCTTTTAGCGATACTTGCCCATGAATGCCTGGCAACATACATTGACAATGGTATGGAAACTCCAATCATATTCGCAATCTCTTTCAAATGCACATTTATACGACTTTGTGCGTACTTATATTGCTTTCGGCTTTCATTCTGGGAATTGAGTATGGGAAGTAAATATGGATTTCTATCACATGTATGACGCTTATCTACAATCTCCTGCATACATTTTTCCCACCTGATAACCAGCTGTTGCCCGGTCTTTCGTCTGCGATACGATAAGAAGCCGTTCTGAAGATCTTTCTTTTTCAGGTGAGCCATATCTATGAACGACATGCCACGAGTATAGAAACTGAACAGGAACATATCCCTTGCAAATTCCAGATTAGGCTGTAAGGACAGGTCCAGATTCTTCATACGTTTGATGGCCGATAAGGGAACGGCACGCTTGACGGTCTTGTCCACTCCCGTATAGACATGCCTGAAAGGATTGCGCTGTTCCATCAGTTCCTTTTCCAAGGCACGGTTATATACCGCCCGAAGGATACGCATGTAGAATGAGCTGGTATTCCGTACGGCACCTTTTCCATGAAGGTAGGCTTCATAAAGCTGCATCAAATCCGAATCGATTTCGGACAGCAGAACATCCCTGTCCCCTCTGAACTGCATGAAACTTTTCAGAGTACAGGAATAATTTTCAGCCGTGCGTATCTTGCCCATCTGTTTTAGACGGGCTATGATGCCCTGCATGAAGTTGAAAAACGACTGTCCCTCTGTATTGCTTTGAAAAGAAGCGACAATATCATCTGCCGTATATCCGGCTTTCCGGTTATCCAGTTGTCGGATAATCATGTCCAGCCGCTTCAGGTCCCATTCCATGCGTTCCTGCAAGGAAAGGAGCAGATTGCTTCGTTCCGAACTGCCGACAATGATACAGCTTCCAGCTTCGTTCCATTCGTTCGTAAATATCCGGTAATCCGTCTTTAACTGACGGATTACACGGTTCTGGATAATCTGATAATAGATGGTACCTTCCTTTCCCTCTATGGTGGAAGGTCTGAATTTCACTTTGACACTGGCCATGGGCTTACTTTTTAGGTTCGTCCGTAATAGACTTGTCCTTGATGGACTTCGCCTTGCTGTCCAGTTCTCTCGCGGCCTGTTCTTTCAGCCGTGCCTGCTCGGTCAGGGTGGCCTGTCTCTGTACCGCTTCCTCGTAGTCTTCCACGTCCTCACGCATCTGCCTGATCCGTTCGTTATCCCGGTTCGGTCCAAAGAGATTCTCTAGTTCCACAAGTTGCTCTGGGGTAGCCTCTCCTTTCATCTTGATATAACGGTACTTCAGATCATTATCGGCCTGTGCATTGTCAGTTCTCACCGAAAAATAGAGAGCCACGGACAGGGCCACGATTCCCGCGAACATCACGGAAAAACTCCCAAGAATGTACGGGGATTCTATACTCAGGCTGAAATGATGGTTGATGTTGCATGTTTTGACGGCATTCTTTCTGACTGTGTCATTGGTCTCACAAAACAAGGCTTCCACTTTCTCCTGGTGCTGACGCTGTTCATTCCGTATTTCCGACAAGACCTGTCCAAGTCTTTCCTGTGACGAGTTCTTCCTGTCCATGGAAACCATATCGTTCTTGATGGCGACAAGACCTTCGCATACGCGAGTCAACAATTTGCGAAATGTCTCATGACCTTTCAGGACTTCATTCAGCACGGACTCATCCTTTTCCTTTCCATTATTTCCTGTCGGGCTATTACCTTCCGGCAAGGGGACGGACAATCCGTTGATTTTGTTCTCGATTCTTTCCAGGCATCCGAAGATGCTCTCGATATATTCTTCCAATTTCATATTCCTGCAATTTTAATGTTCATGAATAATTTGAATGAAGAAAGGACTGGCTACAACCCAAGTCCTTTCCTCCTTTTCTTTTTCTTGCGTCTGCGCAAGAGTTCTTCCTGTGATAACAGCTCTTCAGGAGCGGTACCGTTTGTCGGACTGAACAGTCCCGGTCCCGTACTTTCGAAAAGATGGCCTCCGTCCGGTATCCTTTGTTGCACCTTATGTTCGGATTCCTGTTGGGATTCCGAAGTCTTCCAGCTCAACCGGGCATTCAGCCTGGCAAAGCTGAACTCCCGGCTGATTTGTGAAGCCTTGAAGGTCTGCCCGTCTTTGGTGAACCGGATTCCCTGTATGTCCTCCATTTTTTTTATCTCCCTGGTACGCTTTACAAATTCCAGCCTGATGCCCCGGCGAAGCAGATAATCGTTGAACTCTTTCCATGTTTTGGAATGCTTCAAAGCTGCCTTGACGGCATTGAAGATTTCGTATTTCACACGCTCCGAAGCATGGAGTTTCTCCACGTTGGTCTTGTCCTTGCCCTCGGCGTATGTCAGCCCGTACTTGTCCTTAAGCAGTTTCGTGGCGATTTCATTACGCTTGTAATCGCTTTGGGAAGAGATTACCTTGCCGTCATATCCGATGCGGTTATAGACCATGTGGCAGTGCGGATTGTCTGTGTTATGGTGTCTTACCAGAATAAACTGAGTGTTTTTTATCCCCATCAGCTCCATGTATTCCTGGGCTATTTTAGACATAAATTCATCTGTCAGCAATGCCTTATCCTCAGGCTTGAAGCTCAATGCAATGTGTCCGACAGGCTGTTTTATCTTCGGATTAAGCTCCCGCTGGTAGTTGAAACTGTCCGTTATTTCCTGGATATTTCCTAGCAATACACCATCTGAGTCAATGATTTTTGCGTTGTCTTTGCCCATCACGTAGCGGATACAGCCGCCGAAGGATTTTCCTTTCTTGATTTTGCCAATCATGACGGCCTCCTTTCTCCGTGCCTGTACCGGACAATAATCTCCTTGAGCTTCTGCAGGAGTTCCGTCACCGTCCTTTGGGTACGGTGGAAGCCGGCCTGATGGGACAGACGGGTCAGCTGGTTCAGGTTGTTCGCCATCCCCGTAAGACTGCGTATGAAGGCAGTCTCCTCGGCAGAGTGCCTGGTCGTTATCGTCGTCTCAAAGGCTGATGTGCGGAGAAATTCCGCCAGCGTGAGGTTAGCCTGTCTGCTGCGTCGGCATAGCCGCTCGTAATCTATCTTGGAGAATTTCACTGTAACGGCTTTGCTGAGTTTGCACACTCCGCTTACCCGGGGACGTCCCCTCGGTCTGTTTTTCTTTCTGTCATTCATATTTCCTTTGTTTGATTTCTGATTATTCTTTTTCTCACAATCTGCGACCACCGGGAGCGGATTGCCTCCACTCTTCGGGAGTGGAGCGAGGTTTTTCGGGATGCCCGAAAGATAACCTCGCTAACTCCCAAAACTGAAGTTTTGTCCGTTACCCCCCCCTCAGGTCGGCTACTGACTGTCTGAATACTGTAATGACTGTAGTCAGTAAGCAAGTCTGTCATTCCGGAAAATATCACAGCTTTCGCCACTGCTCGAAGTCTTCCGAATAGACTTCAAGATGTTGCCTGGCGATGTTTTCAAGCAGTCCGGAAACGCTCATTTTGCGTCCTCCCAGCCTGCGGACAAACTCGTCCAGCCTGTCACGTACCTCGCCGCTAACAAACACAGGCTTGCGGTCTTCGATTCTCGGGACCTGAAGAAAGACTTTCCGGTATTCGTCCAGAGAAAGTTTCCTCTGCCTGCTGCTTATACGACGCTGAGATGTTGGAACGGCTTCCTCTTTTCCGGTTGACGGTTGCTGGGGCTCGAATGGAACTTCTACTTGTTCTACAGACTTTGCCCGTTCACTATTTCCGGTATCATTCAAGGATGATTCCATGGCAGTTTCAATGCCGCCATCTGACGGGAGTATGAATGACATGTCCGTACCTGTCATAGCCTCCCATTCTTCTTTGGTCAATTTCTTTTTTGTTACCATACATTTTTGATTTTAATCGGTTTACTCACTGATCTCGGTGCGCACCTTGACTCATTGTCGTGAGCAAAGGAAATGTGTATAGTAAACAGAATCAAGCAAATGGAGATACCGTGGCAATTATGTTACCCTATGCACAATACCGATTGGACGGTCGGTGCTGCCTGCCGTGATTTGCCGGAGTGATTATTCCATACCGGATTGTTCAAGCGGATTCCGTTTATGAAGAAGGTTCATGGTATGCAGTTGATATGTAACATGATGTCATTCCGGGCAACGTATCGTCACCGGTCTGAAAATCCATTGCAGTGTGATTTCTACTGCTTTTATTTGCAGTGGGAACCACATTTCCTGTCGAGAATAGGGAGATGATACATGATAGAATATCGGCTGTAAAAGACCTGTTCTGTTCCGGAATTTTGAATGTATGTTTAACAGAAAATAATGAAGACAATGGAAATCATCAGCTTTGAAAAAAGGACTTTCGAGGAGATTGCCACCAAGCTGGATCGCTTCGTGCAGCGGGTGGAAAGTCTGTGCCGTGAACACGGCGGAAAGGAAACAAGTGAATGGATGGACAACCACGAGGTCTGTCGCAGGTTGCGTATCAGTCCGAGAACCTTGCAGACCTTGAGGGATAATGGAACGTTGGCCTTTACCAAAATCGGGAACCGGACTTATTATCATCCTGATGATGTGGAGCGGGTAGTCGGAAACGTGGAGGAGAAACGTAAGGAAGCCCGTTGGAAAGGAAAGACCATTTGAACGAGTTTCCCAAATAATGTATAACCAATATCAAATGCGTATGAGTAATGAAATCAGAGAAAAGGACCACGAGTGGGTAAAGGCATTCCACTCGAATTTCGACAGGCTGCTGGCTCTGCTAGAAAAGTTGCTGGAGAAACGGCAATCGTCTGCATACGGCGATGAACTGCTGACGGACAAGGAAGTGGCGTACCTGCTGAAAGTGAGTCGGAGGACTTTGCAGGACTACCGAAACAACGGTATTTTGCCTTACACACAGGTAGGCGGCAAGATTCTCTACCGGGCTTCCGACATAGAAAAGACACTGATGAAAGGGTACAAGGAGGCGTACAGATACAAAAGAAGCTGACACGCCAAACGCTCCACAAAGGATACGTATGGATTTTGATTTTTCTGGAGGGAGCGCAGTTGACCGCCTGCCCATTTTATGTGTGTTTCTAAAAAACAGCCTTTCCAAATGATAAAATAACAGCATATAGAATTAGGTCCTATTTGAACCAATCTATATGCTGTTTTGTCTTTTTTTCTGACTTTTCCGTCAGTCGCTTGTTTCCGCTGCCGTCGGCGTCCATTGTACAGACGTGAAAGGGAAAAGGTTTTCGGGCTGAATACGCTCAGAAAGAGGAAGATTCTGCCCGAAACGGCAAAGCCGTCAGACCTTTTCGCTTTCAATAGAGTCTGTACTAACTTCTATGGACGGTGAGGAAACGGACGGCTGGTTAGGAATGTAAATTATCATATATATATTGATTAATAATTCCATAATTAATATTATCTTTGACATGCACGTTAGACTTTATAATCAAAAAAATATCAAATCTATGGAAAATGATTCTATTTATATATTAGTAGAAATAATAAAACAAAAATATTTACCAGAAAATAATAATTCATTATCTACCACTAACTGGATTGCAATAGTATCAGTTTTTGTCCTTATAGTTGGTTGGTTTACTAATGGTTATTTAAGGCGACGTGAAGATATATCTAGAGAAAAACTAAAATATCGAATGGAAACCATTAATTATTGCATTGATTTCATTAACTTTATAGAAAAATCTAAGAATCCTACTAATCAAAAAGAGTATTTTGAAAAACTAAATAATGCGAAACGACATCTGTTTTATTTTGGTACTCAAAAGGAATACTCTACATTTCTTACCTTAGAAAAAGCATTACATGATCAGAAAGACATTGAAAAAATAAGATTAAAACTAAAAGAACTTTTAAAAAAAAGTATTGATAAATCTTTGAAAATAAAATAAGTACTATGGATAATACGCAATTAAATACAGCTGTCAACAATGAAACATATTCCATAAATTTAAAAGATAGTTCATGGCTAGGTTCTTATGATGCTGCATTTGAAAAATTTGATTTATTAGAAAGTTTCAGCATCCATAAAACAGATTGCATTGAGTATATGGATGAGAGAAAACCTTTTATGGTATTATGTGCACCTAAAGGAACAGGAAAAACGACGTTGAATCTTTTATGGAATAATAAATTAAATCAAAAACGAGATTATATCTCATTAGTACAGTATGACTCTTATATTTCCCCTGATATTACAGAAGAGAAATCCTCAGAAATATGGATAAAATCATGGAAAATTAATATTCTATATGCGATTTTTCTGCATATTGTCGAGGGACAGACTATGGGAATACAAAAAAGTGATATTAAGATAAGTAATATTTATGTTAAACCGGGGAACAAAATAAACTTTATTGATTTTCTATTAGAGATTATCCCGGATAATAAAATCGATCAATTAGAAGAATTAATAAAGTCTAAACGCAATAATAATATTTGGATATTTCTAGACGAAATTGATCAATTTTTTTGTAATAAAGAAAGAGAAATATTGAAAATGTCTACATTATTATCAGCATGTAGAGAACTAACAAGTTTCATTGAAAATATTCATATTAGAACAACAATGAAACCGAATGTGTGGGCTGTATTGTCTTCTAAAAACTCATCAATGACTAATATGAGAGAGTTAATTGTGGATTATCAATGGAGTATATATGATATTAAGGCAATGCTTGCTAAAAGAATTAGTAGTTATCTTCAAAGGAATAATTGTTTAGATAAAAATTTATTAAAGGATGAAGATAGGTTAATAGGCTTACTATTTGATCCAGAATCAGATTTTGATTTATCGACTAGAAGTGCGGAGAAAAGAATAGAACAAAAAATTCCACCATATAAAATAATTGCCCAACTTGGCATATTTAGGCCTAGATGGGTAATAGCATTATGTAAACAAGCCATGAAAATAGCAGCGACCTCAAATGACAAATTAATTAATATTAATCATATTAAGCATTGTATGCCTGAATATGGAAAAGATCGGATTATTGATATCGCATCAGAGTTTCGTTCTCAATGCGAACAGATTGATAAAATGTTTTATGCTTTTTTCAAAGCAAAATGTAATTATTCCAGCACACATAAGCTATTAATGCAAATAGATTCTTGCATTGTTCATAAATTCAATGTTAAGATCGCTGGTATTGGTGACAATTGCAATGCGAATCAAATATTAAGATTCCTATATGAAAAAGGGTTTATTCAACCTAAATCATGGATTTCAAAACAAAAATATCAATTCTTTGATTTTGAAGATCATCCGCTCTTAATTGATGACAACATTGAATGTGATAACATAATGGAAGAATTAGTGTGGGAAATACATCCTGCTTTTAGAAATGTTTTAAATACAGATAGAACACCTCATTCTAAAATATTCAAACAAGACAAAAATCAAAATAGAAATAAAGGGAAAACAAAATAAATTATGTTACACATTTTTATTTAAAGTCGTATCCTCATCCTCCATTTTTTAAGTAATGCTATGACTTTCCCTTTCTTTCAGGATTAAAACGTAGAATCCAGTGTAGGCCTTCAGGGACCATAAGGGCAAACCTTGCGCAAGGACTGAATATGTTCCTGCGTCCAAGACGCAAACCCGACAAGTCAGGAGACTGTAAACTAAAGTGTGTCAAGTAAATGAAAAAGAGATTATTAACTTCACAGACACACTTTAATTATGAGAAAATCATTTGATTTTGAGGAATTCAAGGCACAAGCCGTCGAAAAGTTGAAGGCTATTACCGCCAGCTCCGCAAGGTAACCAAGAACAAGGGCGTATTTACATCTGACACCGCCCTGGAAAAACTTATCTATCTTGCATTTACTTGAATCCGAAGAAATGGACGTAGCCGATGCAGAATTGGGGACAGACGGCCCAGCAACTGGACATCCTGTTCCCGGACAGGTTCAGGATCTTGGCCTGAAAACATCTTTTGTTTGGAGTTCTTTGACGATATTGATAACTGTAAGCATTCAAACAAATGCACCTTTTATACCTTGAGGTTTGGTTGTAGCTTTGCGGCAGCGAATACAATCAAACCTCAATTATTATGAACAGACAAGAATTTGAAGAATTAGAATTACAGGTGCAACAAAGCAACCTGCCGTTGAAGTCGTACCTGCAACAGATAGGTGTAAGTTATTCAACCTATCACTACTGGCATAGAAAATATTCCGTTGACAGAAACAGTATCAAACAAGAGCTGGCTCCCATCAGTTTTAAACAGTCAGTCATGGAATCTTCCCCTGAAGAACAAGTGCCGCATGGCGTGGCCGTTCTGTTTCCCAATGGTCTTCGTGCCCACTTCGGAAACGGTTCAGAAGAGATACTGATGGAACTATTCACCAAAAGTCTTCGAAACGGCCATGTTTAACCTGAACGACACGATGCGCTACTTCCTGTGTCCGGGCAGGACAGATATGCGTAAAGGTATCAGTTCGCTGTGCGGAGTGGTACATGAAAAGATGAACAGTGAAGTGAAGAAGATACTGTTCCCAAAAGTGTGTCTGGAGAAGGATAAATAAAAAAGTCTACAGATTTTTTAGATTTGTATAGGGAATCAACAAAAAACTAAAAAAGAGTAGACTTATGGTGTTGACAAAGGAACAACTTTCCGAATTAATATGCAAACATTCGGAGCGGGAAAATGGCCTGCAGGATCTGTTGGAGATCCTATTGGAGAGTATGATGGTCTCGGAGCGCCGGGAATATCTCCGGGAAAACTCCACGTCAGGGAACAAATGCAACGGATTTCGCCCGGGGCATAGTTACGGTCATGGTCGTACACTGACGTTCCGGATACCACGAGATCGCTACGGGAATTTTCATCCCCGGATTCTGGCGATCCTTCGCCATCAGGAAGATGAATGCGAACGCCTTGCGGGAACGCTTTACACGAAAGGTCTTACGCAGGAACAGGTCGGCGAGGTATTCCAGGATATCTATGGCGAGCACTACAGCAAGGCGAGCATTTCGCGAATGCTGGACTACCTCCGAGAAGATGTCTCGCAATGGCTCACGCGCTCTCTGGAGGCTTATTACCCAATCGTCTTCATCGATTGCGTACACATGAAGATCCACCGCAAGCGGAGCGTAGAGACCGAAGCTTTCTATGTAGTGCTTGCCGTGCGTGAAGACAAACGGCGTGAAGTGCTGGGGATCTTCAATAAGCCCACGGAGAGCGCCCTGGGCTGGGGCGAGATGCTCACAGAGCTGCAGGAACGAGGCGTTCGGAAGATCGGCCTGGTGTGTGCCGACGGGCTGAAGGGTCTGGAGGATGTCATCAGTGCGGTCTTTCCCGGAACCCCGCTACAACGCTGTACGACGCACCTGAAACGCAATCTGCTGAGCTGCGTGCGCAACGGCGATAAGGGAGAGCTGGCCGAGGATTTGCGGCAGGTCTTCCGTACAGGAGATCGCAGCTATACGGTAGAGAGGGCCTGGGAACAATGGCAGACACTTTGTGAGAAATGGGGTCAGGATTATCGCAGTTTTCGACGACGGGCGGAGGATCCGGCCTACAAAGCCTACTTCACTTATCTGAACTACGAGGCAAGGATTCAGTCGATGATCTACACGACGAACTGGATCGAGCGTCTGCAGAAAGATTTTCGACGGGTTACACGCATGCGGGGAGCCATGCCCAACGAGGAGTCGGTTCTGTTGTTGATGGGTAAAACGGCCATGGATAAAAAATCCTACCTGAGGCCGGTGCCGCGAATCGATCTGGATCGGGATTTATTCCCCGAGTGAAGACTATAACACAAAAAGAAGAACAACACGCCGCGGCGTGTTGTTCTGAAACCAAGAATCGCTATATTTGCATATCTGAAGAATCTGAAGGCACCTCCCCAGACACACTTTTTGAAACACTACCGTGAAGAACGGTGATGTCTTCATCTTCATCGGCTCCAGCCGTAAGCTCATGAAACTGCTTCATGCCGAAGACGGAGGCATGGTGATGTATGTAAAACGCCTGGAGGCCGGTCGCTTCAAACTGCCGGAGTACGATCCCGAATCAAACAGCTATCCCATGGAATGGCGCGACCTGGTAATGATGGTCGAGGGCATTCAAGAGAATCCGGAACAGAGACTCCGACGGTTAAGGGCCGAACGTAAGGAATACCATGTGTGACATGCTTTTTTGCGTGAATAAAAGTTCGAATATTGTTGTATAATTCACTGTTAATTAGTATCTTTACATCAACAACAAAGAGAAAGACAATGGATGAAAAGGATATATTACTCAATACGATAGAAGGGCTGAACGCCTCTATAGCATCATTGTCTACTACAAATAAGAATCAATCCGAACAGATAAAGAATCTGCAGGAACGAATCAAAGAGTTGACGGCTCAGGTTTCATGGCTGAACCGTCAACTCTTTGGGCGTAAATCGGAGAAGCTTCGCGTATATGATCCCAATATGCCCGACCTTTTTGCCGAAGAATTTGCCGGACTCCGGCAAGAGGCGGAGGAAAAGCGGGACGAGGCCGTGGAACAGATAGAAAAGGAATCGGCTGAAGTCCGGAAGCAGAATCGTCAGAACCGCAAAATGATAGAGGACTTACCCGTACTGGAGAGCGAGACCATAGAACCGAAAGGCGTAGACCTGTCTTTATACCGTAGAATAGGCGAAGAGATAACCAGGGTCGTCAAACACAAGCCGGGGATGCTTTACGTCAAGGAAATCATCCGTCCCAAATATGCGCTCAAGGACAGCACTCAGCTTCCTCCCGAGGGGCAGAAAGGCGTGGAGATTGCCCCCATGCCGCTGATGCCCGTCGACAAGTGCATTGCCGACACCAGCCTACTTGCCGAGATACTGCTTCAGAAGTATGAATACCATATCCCGTTCTACCGTCAGATACAGCAGTACCGGCATCTTGGGATGAAAGGCCTTACGGAAAGTACGCTGGACGGATGGTTCAAGAAAACGGTGGAGCTGCTCAGGCCTCTGTATGAGGAGCTCAAGAAGGAAGTCTTTTCCTGCGACTATGTACAGGCGGACGAAACCACTGTTCCGGTCATCAACAGGGAAAAGCACAAGGCTGACAAGGAATACCTGTGGATGGTAAGGTCGGTCATGGAGAAACTGGTCATCTTCCATTACGACGAGGGATCGCGTGCCGGGACGGTCATCGAATCCCTGGCAAAGCAATATCACTTCAAGGGATATCTTCAATGTGACGGTTTTGCAGGCTATGAGACAGCCTTCAAGACCAATCCCGACGTGCGACTGCTCAATTGCCTGGTACATATCCGCCGTCATTTTGAACAGGCTCTGGATGAAAATAAGGAAATGGCTGAACATGCTCTGACCCAGATACAGCATATATACCGGATTGAACGCTGTTGTGATAAGGCGAGCCTCTCGTACGATGAGCGGAAGGCAAAACGCCGGGAGCTGGCCAGACCGGTCATGGATGCCATGAAGGTGTGGATGGAAACGGAAGGTATCAGGTACAGTCCCAACTCCCAGACCGGGAAAGCCATCACGTATGCCTATACCCGATGGGACAACATGATGAGATGTCTGGAGGACGGACGCCTGCTTTGGGATAACAATCTGGCTGAAAATGTCATCCGGCCGATAACTCTGGGACGAAAAAATTACCTCTTCTGCGGCAACCATGAGGCGGCAGTCAATATGTCGGTCATCTGCTCCCTGCTGGCCACCTGTAAGGCACATGATGTAAACCCAAGAGAATACCTGAATGATGTCATCGCCCGAATACCTTATTATAAAAAGGCAACTCATGAGGAACTGCTGGAACTGCTCCCGCACAAATGGAAGCTGCAACATCCGGAAAGTGTATTGACAAAACAAGGGGAGGAATCCGGGGACCAGCGTTGACTGCAACATATAGGTTCAACAAAATAATAGCGACTGCAACTATTAGGTTTATAGTGACAGTCGCTATTGCTATATATAAAGGTTCAATACCTGTAGCTCGTCGAATGCTTACTGATAACTTAGCGGAGCTGTTTTGGAATATTGAAGGTTCCAAAACAGCTCCGAAATATAACTTGACACAGTTTAGTTTACAGTACCAATAGACTGAATAACTCCCAAACACAACAACACCATTTGATTTCTCAGCCAAGCGGTGTTGTTCTAATTTTTCATTTTAAAAAATTTGTGATCTTTATCTAAAAATACTACACAAAAAACATTCTCATACACATAGCCCGCTACTCTAACTTTTTGTCCGCCTATATCCTTAATAACAGCCCAATTTACATTTCCTTCAAAGTGTTTTGGAACTTTAAAATCGCTATGCTCGGGGAAATCCTTATATATAGTTATATATCCTCTTTGTTGAGCTTCTGTAATATTACACTGGCTAACATAAGTTAATTTGTCTAACAACTTAGATAATAATCCTTCTTTTTGCCATTGCTCAAAAGATTGTCCTGGAGGAATTTGATTTCTATCAAAGTCTTTAAAATTAAAGCAAATCAAAGGTAATTCTTCTTTAACTTTTCGTTCATCTCGGATATTTTGAGTTCGTTCAAGGCTTTTATTGTTTGCCTTAAACTTGTCAGCGAATTTACTCTTCTTTACCATAATCATTGATAAATTTTTCTATATTACCAAAATATGGTATAGCTCCATATTTACCTAATAAGTAATCTTTTTCAAAACTAGCATCATTACGAACGCTTGTTGCTTGATTGACTTTATATTCAACTAATGAATATAAATCAGAAGCCCCTAACTTATCCTTTTCAACAAACCAGATTTGATCTCTTCTTAATAAATCTTTACGAAGCAAATTTGTATCATGAGTACTAATGATTAATTGTGCTCCATATAAATTCATCTTACTATGAAACAGATTTATTAACTTAAGTGATAATTGTGTATGTAAACTTGCACCGTATTCATCCACAACAAGAACTCCTCCATTTTTAAGAGTATCAAACCAAGGTCCTAGTAAGGCAAATAATTTATTTGTTCCTAATGATTCCATCTGAAATGGAATTTCTGTGTGACCAACAACATTGCCTTCATTATATACTGCATGCGTAGCTCTGATATCCAAATGATTTAACTTATCAATTTTAGGATTGATATTTTGAGCTAATTGAAAAGTTAATCTTTCTATTGGGTTAATATTATTTTCTTCATTAATAATTTCCTCTGTGATATTAATGTCTTCAATTCCCAAATCTATTAACTTCACAAAATCTAAAATCTTATTATGCATCTCTTCATTGTGCATATAGCAATTTGCGGTATATCTTAGTGTGTTGTCTAAGCCAGAAATAACATTAAACTTCTTTCTGAACCACTCCTTGATAACCATCGCAGTTTGCACATTGAATTGTGCACATGTGGAAATGAAAAGAGCATTTATTCTTGTTTTTGCATTAATTCCTTTAGCACCTTTGTATGTTTTTGAATTAACTTTAATTGTATTCTTTTCTCTTTTGAAACAATATGATTCTTTTGTACTCTCAGAAAATTTTTGGGTAAACAGCCATTCAGACAGAACTTTACCGTCTTGAATTTCAAAGCCATAACGATACTTAACGCCATTGTCTACAAATATTATTTGCATCGCAATTGGCATTGTTTCTCCATTGGGACTCAATGAATAATGCAGTTTTTGCGAATTCCGCATCAAAGATTCATTCATAACTGAGAACAATACTAATTCTCTAAAATATGACATTGCTTGAATAAAATTACTTTTGCCTGAACCATTTGCACCATAAATAGCAGAGGTTCTTAATACACGAGCGTCAACTTCAGGCAATATCCAAGTATTAATATATTCTCCTTCAGAGGACTCTATCTCTTTTACGGTTTTAGCCGCAAGCATACTTAAAGAAGCTTCTTTTTGGAATGACAAAAAGTTCTGAATAGTAAAATCTAAAAGCATAAATCTTAAATATTAGTATCGAATGTAAAGATAGCAACAACTTTTCCTTAAAACAAATAATTTGAGAAAAAATCGCAGAAAACATCCATATACGCACAATATCACTTCGCGAAAATGAATATTAGCTGCATAAATCTATTACTTTTCTGGAGGGAGCGCAGTTGACCGCCTGCCCATTTTATTTGTATTTCTAAAAAAACAGCCTTCCTAAATGATAAAATAACAGCATATAGAATTGGAGTCTATTTGAACCAATCTATATGCTGTTTTTTCTTTTTCTTCTGACTTTTCCGTCAGTCGCTTGTTTCCGCTGCCGTCGGCGTCCATTGTACAGACGTGAAAGGGAAAAGGTTTTCGGGCTGAATACGCTCTGAAAGAGGAAGATTCTGCCCGAAACGGCAAAGCCGTCAGACCTTTTCGCTTTCAATAGAGTCTGTACTAACTTTTATGGACGGCAGAGGGAACGGGCGGCTGTCCGGGGTTTTTCTTTTGTTCCTGTCTCCGTTTCATCAATTTGTCCATGTCCTCAGATATTTTATCATCGGTTACTTTGGCATATCCTTGTGTCGTTTTAATACTCGTATGTCCCATCATTTTACTTATACTTTCTATCGGGACACCTGCAGAAAGTATCAAGGTGCCGAACGAATGCCTGCTGGCGTGATAGCTCAAATTTTCCTTTATACCAGCCACAACACCTATCTCATGTATGCAGTACCATAACATGTCACGTTTGGGCAATGGGAATATGGGTCTGCTTTTATCCGTTGTGTTATACAGTGCCAATATCTGTTCAGCTATGGGATGAAGAGGTACAAATGATTCCACATCCGTTTTTTTACGGTTGATACGGATGTACTTTCTTCCGTCTAAAGTCGTTTCAATATGTGAAGGATAAAGCCGTTTAACATCAACATAAGACAATCCGGTGAAGCAGGAAAAGATGAAAGCCCTGCGTGTAAGTTCCTGCAATCTTTCCGGCATGGGCTGTTCCATAATTCTTTGCAACTCAGCCCTGCTTATATGTTTCAATTTGCCTGTGGGCTTTTTCTCGTAAGGTACATCCGCAAGCGGGTTGAAACGGAGAATCTCTCTGTCAACGGCAATATATATCAGTCTGTTCAGCCATGTAAGACAATGGTTGATGTGACTCGCTCCGCAGCCTTTTCCCTTCAGGTAAAGTTTGTATTCCCAACCGAAATCTTCTGTAATGTCTTCAAAGGCTATGTCATTCTTCCCCATAGAAAGCAGGAACTCGTGCAGGTATGCCTGAGTAGACTTGGACTGACGGTAAGATGAGGTAGAATTTATCGCTACGGAACGGATTCTCAACCTTTCTCGTTCTTCTTCTCCGGTTTTCAAAAGAGTTACAGGAACAGTCCCTACACATGTTATTTCGTTTTTCAGCATTTCAGCAGTTATCATACCCGTTTCCTTTAACAGGTTCGTGTAAGAAGTTTCAAGCCTTGCCCGTAGGTCTGCAAGAAGAACGTTTGTCCTGCTATCTTTTACCGTTCCGCTTTTGGTATTCCAACATTCAGGATTGCAATAATATCCGGTAGTAAATACACTGCTCTTGCCGTCAATCGTGATACGGCACATGATGGCTGTTGTCCCGTCAGCTTTGACCTTGCCTCGATTAATATAGTAGAGAATAGAAAATGTACTTCGCATTGTTTAATATTTTATGAGTTACAGAATCAGTTTCAGGTCTTTTGTCGCCTCGATATATTTGTCCATGTCCTCAAAAAGTTTTTTGGGAGTCACACGGGCATACACTTGGGTTGTACCTATATCCGCGTGTCCCAGCATCCTGCTGACAGTTTCAATCGGAACACCGTTTTCCAATGTCATAAGGGTCGAGAACGAATGTCTCGCAACGTGGTATGACAAACGGCCTTTTATCCCGACTTTCATTTTGATGCTTGTAAGACACCATTTCAAAGCCTGGTAGGATATAACGGGAAACAAGGTAGCCCTTGTCTCATCCTTGTACTTTTCAATAAGATCCACGGCTTCCGGCAACAGCTTGACACGGCACAGTTGTCCGTTTTTGCCTCTTCGGTATTTCAACCATGGCGCTCCCTGATCATCCTTGGATAGGTTATCAGGAGTAATTGCAACTACGTCAACATACGAAGTCCCTGTGTAGCAAGCGAAAAGAAACATATCCCTGACTATAGAGTGTTCGGGGCGGCAGCCGGTAAGCTCTACATCTCTTATTTTTTCGAAATCATCCTTGCTCAATGCTCTCGGAGGTGTCTCTTTCTGTTTTGGCAGCTGGTAGTGTTCAAAATAGGACTTGTCCGAATGCCCTTCCTTGAACGCGATACGGCAAATCTTTTTCAGTATGGCCAGATAGTGACGTACAGTCTGGACTCCCAGTCGTTTCTCAATTACAACATATTCCTGAAATTCACGTATAAACAGCTCATTAAGCTGGCAAAAGGCAAGGTCTGACACCTTGAACCTGCAGTTTATGAATTCTGCAAGACGGTTACGGGTATAAATATAGTTTGGAAGTGTACGGTGAGATATGTCTATCCCCACACGGGATTTCACTTCCTCGATATGCCTGTCGAACAGCTTGAGCAATGTCATTTGGGTATCTTTGCTGCCTTGAAGCATTTCTTTTACATCAGTTGCATTAAAATCATTTTTCCGTTTCACGAGAGAGTCAAAGGCTGCGTTTACAGCCAATAGCAACCTGTCGATTTTTGCATTGGTTTCCACCGCTTCTTTACTTTTCCCATTCAACCGACTCTCACGTGGATTCCATAACTCTGGAGTACATGACAGCTTGCAACTGAATTGCGCCATCGTGTTGTTCACCGTTATTCGTCCCATAATTGGAGCCTTTCCGAACTTGTCAAGACCGCTCTTTTTCAGGTAGAGCAATACCTTGAATTTTTCTACTTTCATACGCTTATTCTTTAATGGCAAAATTACCTAATTTATAAGCGTTCTTTGATATGCAAAATATTGACAACCAGTGAATAATAGCCCCTCGTGATAGCTTCTGTACTCCTCATTGCGTTACCTGTATGCTTCGGTAACTGGACAGCTAACGCTTTGGTAACTGAACTAATACTATAAATCACTTTTTTTTGCGTTTTACTCATTTGGCAGAATTCAGAAAATATGCTAAATACCAACCATTTAAGTCTTATCTACTCATTTCTGTTATCGCTTGCTTTCCTGTTACTTATGCACCTGGCTCGGCATTCATTCGCTACCATATTAAAGAAATCTGGAGTAAACATTGGAATCATATCACAAGCATTAGGACATCAAGATATAAAAACTACCCAGATATATCTAAGTAAATTTGATAATGAACAAGTAGATGATGCAATGAAGAATCTACTATAAAATGATTATCCCACTTGCAGATATTGTGAGTGGGATTTTCTTTTGCTGACGTTAATGGATATACACATAAATTAACAAATCCGCACAACCTAAGCATAATGCTTGAAATTCTTCTATTTTTATTAGACTATTAACAGAAATACACCTTATCTTTGCATTGTCAAAAGGTTCTTGATGCCTGATGACTAGTCTTCTGAAAAAGGCTACTATAGGTCTTTGATATTATGTACAATCTAACTCGCCTACAGATGGTGTAGGTCACTATAAGAAGACGAACAGCATATCTTTCAAATCAAAGAGAATTTTAACCGTCATCTTTTAAAAAAGATGGCAAATTATTTTTCTAAATTCAGAAAGATATGACAATTTTAAATATGGGGACAGATACAGCTCCTAAGTGGTTCGCAGTAGCCACAGTATCAATTAACGGAAAAGAACAGGAGATTATCCCTGCCTTTACAGAGTATTCAATCCAAAGAAAGGATTTCAGCAAAGATAAAATCTATGAAAAAATAGATAAGTCCAAGATTCTGCCGACAGTATTCTGTTTTGCTAAACCAGACATCTTCATAAAGGAAAATGTTCGGTTATTCGATTATTCAGGTAGGGAATTAACAGATGTTCCCAATGAAGCTCCGCAAATAATGGTTTATCTTGACAAGGCTGATAATATCAATCTTTTGGATTTAGATATTCCATTAAAAGCAGAACTGATAGATTGTGAGAGTGTAGCCGATGCTTATCATCATGTAGCAACTACTGCATATCTATCACAGTGTCCTTCTAAAGATGATTGGATAGGACTTGCAGGAATTGTTTCTAAAGACCAGTTACTTTTAGAAATAAGAAGATTTGGCAATTCATTCGGAATGAACGGCACTACAGCTCAAGGTTATTTTGGATTGAGTACCACAACCTCTTTTTTACAAAGCAAAGCTATTTCCACTAGTCCGCTTTTACCTAAAGGAGATTTCCGTACTTATCAGCAGGCTGAAATTTTGATGAAAGCTACTGTACAAGCATTCGGAGCAAAAGCAGCCAAGCAAACCAGATATATTAAGGCTATTAATTATTGCATTTCATTATATAGCTTTACTCTTGTTTGCCAAGCTCTCAATAATATTGGAGCTACTGAAAAATTGCAGCTGGATGCTTCCAAATGTGAGGACAAGGTACAGTGTCTGCAAAACATTCTTATAGAGCAGCTTGCAAGATTGACCTATAAGACAAAACAAAATTAAGTAGATTAGATTGTACATAATAAACTAAAGGGTGTTCCGACGGTTCACCCTTTTCTTTTTATATTCCTATAATTCGATAACCATTTTTTCTATCTCCATTATCTAACGGTATTTTACATGGATGGATTCTAAATCCATATAATTTTTCTAAATCAGAGGCTTTCCCTTTTTTGTCTATTCCTAATTTTAGGTAAACTTCATTCATCAGTTCTTTTATTTTTTCAGTAGTAAATTCCATATTGGGTTTGAATATTTTATTTAGTTCATAATGGATTTTTGCAGTTGAATGTCTGATACTGATTTCATTTTTTAGTTCCTTTTCCTTATAACCAAGTGCCTTTATTCTATCTCCCCCCAGCTCTTCATAATAATACTTTAGTTCAGGATATTTTTGCTCCAGAGTGAATGATACCATGTCAAAACATAGACCTTTTGATTTATACTCACAATATTGAGCCATTCTATCAACAAATGTTTCTGTTTTAACTATATGTTTCAATTGTTCCCGATAAACACCGTACACCTGATTTTCTGTAACATCAAAATTATTTTCAGATAATTGCTTTTTGATAATCAGCCCATTCTTATAATTATATTTCTGTAATTCATAAGCATACTGTTCACTTATATATGCTAACTTGTTGAATACAAATTCACCTGATATTTTATCATACATAGTATATGAATCCTGATACTGTAGCATTTTCTATTCACGTAAGCAATCTTTTATACGTTTATCTTTTAACAGACTGTCTTTTTCGTTATTATTCGCTTCAACTTCTTTAGCCGTAAGTGAAACTTTTTTATTTAAGAGGAGTTCTATAAATTAAAATATTGTAGTACAGTTGTTTATATGGTTCCAAGAGCGTAAATTTGCAGAAAATAAGAATTTTATAATGAACAAGTTATCCCGATACCGTAAGCTTCGTTATAATCAACTATTTGAGTCAGAGAATCGTGAATTGCGTTTGAATGAAATGGGCAATCCTCTTGAAGTGTTGTCTCAGTATGTTGATTTTGAGATCTTTCGTCCTACTCTTGAATCAGCCCTTTTTACCGGAGAGCGCAAAAGTAATGCCGGTCGTCCGCCGATAGACTGTGTGCTGATGTTCAAGGTCTTGTTTCTTCAGCGTTATTATGGTTTGAGTGACCATCAGATAGAGTATCAGATAGTTG
>ENA-UEQJ01000735-UEQJ01000735.1-human-gut-metagenome-genome-assembly--contig:-NODE-735-length-27197-cov-30.672640_pt1 | contig 27197 bp, 24 predicted proteins | sample MGYA00242937_ERZ507938 | MGnify/ENA primary metagenome ERZ507938 (study PRJEB26167, sample SAMN06115437) | human gut metagenome | host: Homo sapiens | place: China:Gansu | collected 2015-07-03...
GTATTGGTAGTCATACTTCCCAATGCATCATAGAAGAAGTCTTCATAGCCTTTGTTATGGTCAAGATTCAACGTTTTGTATTCATCGTTCCAGAGATACATTTCCCTCAGATATTCATCAACTTTTGCGTTAATCTCCATATCTTCAGTGGTTTGGGGAACACTGGTCCCCTTTTGTGTAACTTCAAAACTTGCAGGAGAATAGCCGTCTATATTAATGGAAATTCTGGCTGTCCGGTCGGTGGTGGAACTTGTACTTACAGATAATTTCAAGGTGCTTTGTCCTTTTGTACCCGAGGTCGTATTCAGTTTGCACCAATCCGCTCCTGAGGTGACGGAAGCTACCCATTTGGCTGCAGCATTGAAGCTTACAGACAACTCATTATCCTGGCTGATCTCCAGGGATTTTCCCTCTGTCCAACTCTGATTGGTTATGCCGGTATTAAGTTTATTATCGTCATCGTCACTACATGAGATAAAACTTATACTGAACAATGTGAGTAGAAAGAAACTAAGATAATTTACATGTTTCATACCTTTTAAATTTAGAACTCTCCAAAAATACGTTTTTAATTACTAAATTAAAATGTTTTTAAGAAATACTTTAAGTTTACCGGTCAAAAAAATATTTCAGTGCTATTTAAGTGTTTCCGATATAAAAATTACGTAGGTTCGTTTTGTTTTTACAGAAGTAAAAGTAATTTTGCAGGAAATATGAGAAAGAGAGATAAAACGTGTGCGAAAGCAACGCCCGAAGAACCGAAACGCGAGCAGCGCATGGTATGCCTGATGAGCGAGGAAGAGCAGCGGATTGTGGACCGTTATCTGGAGAAATACAAGATAACGAACAAGTCGCGTTGGCTGCGGGAGACTATTCTCATGTTTATCCATAAGAATATGGAAGAGGATTATCCTACTTTGTTCGGTGAGCACGACATGAGGAGGTGAAAATTAAAAATTAAAGGGGGTGGCGTTGGACGATAGCTATTATATGAAGCAGGCGCTTTTGGAAGCCCATAAGGCCGGTGAACGGGGAGAAGTTCCCGTAGGTGCAGTTGTGGTGTGCAAGGACCGTATCATAGCTCGTGCCCATAATCTGACGGAGACTTTGACGGATGTCACCGCCCATGCCGAGATGCAAGCCATTACCGCTGCCGCTGCAACTCTTGGCGGCAAATATCTGAATGAATGTACTCTCTATGTCACAGTGGAACCCTGCGTGATGTGTGCCGGTGCCATTGCCTGGGCACAGATGGGGCGTCTGGTGTTTGGCGCCGAAGATGAGAAAAGAGGGTATCAGCGCTATGCCTCGCAGGCATTGCATCCCAAAACACAAGTAGTAAAAGGAATTCTGGCAGATGAATGTGCCGCCCTGATGAAAGAGTTCTTTGCCGCCAAGCGCAAATAATCTCTAATCCTTTATCCCTAATCCCTACTCCTTGATTTCTTCAAAATCCACATACTCTCCCTCGTCTTTGGAGAACAGTTTCTTGTGGCGGGGACGTATTTCACCTTCTTCAGTTTGTGCCTCCTCAGACGATTGTCTATTATCATTGTAGGAATACCCTCCCGGCTGGTAATTACCATTTCCTTTTTGGTAGGGACCGGAGTTGGAGGAAGTACGGCGTCCGCCCAATCCGAATATGTTCCGGATGACAGTACCGATAATGCTGAGGCCAATGAGCAGAATGGCAATTATGATGATGAATAAAAATCCTAAAATATGAAACATGGGCTAATGTCTTTTTATGTGTTCGTTTTCTGCGAACTTCAATACAACAACCGTGCCAAAGATTTGTTTATTTACTTTTCCTTGTAATAAGCGAAAGCAGTATATACCAGACGATGATTGCAGAAAAGCTGCAGATTCCCAAGAAGATGAGGAACGGAATGCAGACAAGCAGGAAAATGAAGCTTGTTTTATTGTCTTTCCATGACAGATTCTTGAATTTGAGTGAGAACATTGGAATCTCCGATACAAGCAGCCATGAGAAAAGGCAGACCAGCAGCAACAGATAAACCGGATGGAAATTGCTGCTCACCAGCCAGTCGTGAGCGCCCGTCACCAATGAAGCCCAGAACAAGGCGTTTGCCGGGACGGGAAGTCCTACGAAAGAGCTCGTCTGGCGGGTATCGTTGTTGAACTTGGCAAGCCGCAGTGCAGAGAATACGGACAAAAGAAATGCGAGATAGGGGAAAACGCCGGCCAAGCTTTCCATTGCGCCCGAATAGTCCATTTCCTTGAACAAGGAAAATACAATCAGGGAAGGGGCCACTCCGAAACTGACATCATCTGCCAGAGAATCCAAATCCTTGCCGATAATGGAGTGTGCGTCCAGTGCACGTGCCATCATGCCATCGAAGAAATCGAATACGGCACTGAAGATAATGAAAGCGAGTGCCCATTCATATCTGGCTTCGAATGCCATGACACAAGCAATACACCCGGAGAATAGGTTCAGGCAGGTCAGAGTATTTGGAATATGGCGGGTAATGCAGTTTGCCATTGTTGTTCTTTTATTATTTAAGTTTGGCTATCACAGTCTGATTGCCGGTAGTCAGTTGTCCTAGTTTAACGAATACTTCGGTGCCCAACGGTAGAAAGACATCCACGCGGGAGCCGAATTTGATGAAACCCATATGTTCGTCAATATAGCATTCCTCGCCCGGTTCGGCATAGGTCACGATGCGGCGCGCCATGGCTCCGGCTATCTGTCGTGCCATAATCTCCACGCCTTCCGGAGTTTCTATTACTACGGTGGAACGCTCGTTGTCGGTGCTGGCTTTGGGCAGCCAGGCTTTCATGAACTTCCCGTTTTTGTGCCATACCTTCTTTACCGTACCATCTACCGGATACCAGTTGGCGTGTACATTAACCAGACTCATGAATATAGATACCATGATACGGCGGTCGTGGAAGTATTCGTTTTCCTCCACTTCTTCCACCACTACGATTTTACCGTCGGCAGGAGCTACCACGACTTTCTCCGTTTCTTGTCCGAACAAACGGATGGGGCAGCGGAAGAAGTTCACGAGTATGCCATATACTATGAGGCTGATGACCGCTACTACGTAAAAAGGAACTTTGCATTCCAATCCGAAGTAAAGGGCAGTGTTGACAGCCAGAATCAGAACCAGGCTGCCTGCCAATGTATGTGTTCCTTCACGGTGTATGCGTATCTTTTTTAATCTTTTTAATCGACCCATGTATATCGTATTTGCTAATTTAGATAGAAATTATCTGCAAAAATAGGCTTATTTTGAAAATCTAACAAGGATTTGGAGAGAGAAATGTGCATGTTGATAACTTTTTGGGAAATATTTTTGTTAGCTGTGATAGAGGTTGTAATTTTAGGCTCTCAATAGAAAGGATATATATGCAAGATTTTGTTCATTTACATGTCCATACCCAATACTCTCTTCTGGATGGTCAGGCAAGTGTCAGCAGGCTGGTTGACAAGGCCATGAAGGATGGTATGAAAGGCATTGCCGTGACCGACCATGGAAATATGTTCGGTATCAAGGAGTTCACCAACTATGTCAACAAGAAGAACAGCGGGCCAAAGGGGGAGATAAAGGACCTCAAGAAAAGGATTGCCGGTATTGAAAGCGGTGAGATAGAGTGTGAAGACAAGGAAGCGGAGATTGCCGATTGTCGTGCCAAGATGGCAGAAGCGGAAAGCAAGCTGTTCAAGCCGATTGTAGGCTGTGAAATGTATGTGGCCCGCCGAACCATGGATAAGAAGGAGGGGAAGCCGGACCAGAGTGGCTATCACCTGATTGTGCTGGCAAAGAATGAGAAGGGGTATCACAATCTGATAAAACTTGTATCGCATGCCTGGACAAGGGGATACTATATGCGTCCGCGTACAGACCGCAGTGAACTGGAAAAGTACCATGAGGGGCTGATTGTCTGCTCGGCTTGTATCGGTGGCGAGGTTCCTAAGAAGATTATCAATGACCAGCTGGAAGAGGCAGAAGAAGCTGTACGCTGGTATAAGAATCTGTTTGGCGATGATTACTATCTGGAGCTTCAGCGCCATAAAGCCACTGTTCCCCGTGCCAACCACGAAGCCTATCCGCTTCAGCAGAAGGCGAATGCCAAGTTGCTGGAGCTTGCCCGGAAATATGACATTAAGGTTATCTGCTCCAATGACGTCCACTTTGTGGATGAAGAGAATGCAGAAGCGCACGACCGCCTGATTTGTCTGAGCACGGGTAAAGATCTGGATGACCCTACCCGAATGCTTTATACCAAGCAGGAATGGATGAAGACAAAGGCTGAGATGAACGCCTTGTTTGAGGATGTTCCCGAAGCCTTGTCCAATACCTTGGAGATTTTGGACAAGGTGGAATATTATTCCATCGACCACGCTCCTATTATGCCTACGTTTGCTATTCCGGAAGATTTCGGAACGGAAGAGGGCTATCGGCAGAAATATACCGAAAAGGACTTATTTGATGAGTTTACCCAGGATGAAAACGGCAAGGTGGTGCTGGATGAGGATGCCGCCAATGCCAAGATAAAGCGTCTGGGGGGCTACGACAAGCTGTACCGTATCAAGCTGGAAGCCGACTATCTGGCAAAATTGGCATTCGACGGTGCTAAAAAACTGTACGGTGATCCCTTGTCCGACGAGGTGAAGGAACGTCTGGTCTTTGAGCTGTACATCATGAAGACGATGGGTTTCCCGGGATACTTCTTGATTGTGCAGGACTTTATCAATGCCGCCCGCACACAGCTGGGCGTTTCGGTAGGACCGGGACGTGGTTCGGCTGCCGGCTCGGCGGTGGCCTATTGCTTGGGCATCACGAAAATAGACCCGATTCAATACGACCTTCTGTTCGAGCGTTTCTTGAATCCCGACCGTATCTCTTTGCCTGATATCGATGTGGACTTCGATGATGACGGGCGTGGAGAAGTGCTCCGCTGGGTGACGGAGAAGTACGGGCAAGAGAAGGTGGCGCACATCATTACATATGGCACGATGGCGACCAAGATGGCCATCAAGGACGTGGCGCGCGTGCAGAAACTGCCTTTGAGCGAATCGGACCGTCTGTGCAAGCTCGTGCCGGATAAGATTCCCGACAAGAAACTCAACCTGCCCAATGCCATTGCCTACGTGCCCGAATTGCAGGCTGCGGAGGCTTCGCCCGATCCCCTGGTGCGCGATACGATGAAATATGCCAAGATGCTGGAAGGTAATGTACGCGGTACGGGTGTGCATGCCTGCGGTACTATTATTTGCCGTGACGACATCACGGATTGGGTACCCGTCAGCACGGCGGATGATAAGGAGACGGGCGAGAAGATGCTCGTTACCCAATACGAAGGTTCCGTCATCGAAGATACGGGACTTATCAAGATGGACTTCCTCGGACTGAAAACCTTGTCCATCATTAAGGAAGCCGTTGCCAATGTACGTCTGCACCGCGGCTTGGAACTCGACATCGACAAGATATCCATTTCCGACCCTGCTACCTATAAACTCTATTGCGACGGCCGCACCATCGGTACGTTCCAGTTTGAATCGGCCGGTATGCAGAAATATCTGCGTGAGTTGCAACCGAGCACTTTCGAGGATTTGATTGCCATGAATGCCCTCTACCGTCCGGGTCCTATGGATTATATCCCCGACTTCATCGACCGTAAGTGGGGACGCAAGCCCATCGAGTATGACATCCCCATCATGGAGAAGTATTTGAAGGATACCTACGGCATTACGGTCTACCAGGAGCAGGTCATGCTTCTGTCGCGTTTGCTGGCGGACTTCACCCGTGGTGAGTCCGATGCCTTGCGTAAGGCGATGGGTAAGAAACTGCGTGACAAGCTGGACCACATGAAGCCGAAATTCATTTCGGGCGGACAAAAGAACGGCCACGACCCGAAAGTGCTTGAGAAAATCTGGGCCGACTGGGAAAAGTTTGCGTCCTATGCCTTCAACAAGTCACATGCCACTTGCTATTCGTGGGTGGCCTATCAGACGGCTTTCCTCAAGGCCAACTATCCGGCCGAATACATGGCGGCGGTCATGAGCCGAAGTTTGGCGAATATTACCGATATAACCAAACTGATGGATGAATGCAAGGCAATGGGCATCAATACATTGGGGCCGGATGTGAATGAAAGTAACCTGAAGTTCACCGTGAACAAGGAAGGCAATATCCGTTTTGGTCTTGGCGCGGTGAAAGGGGTAGGCGAGGGTGCTGTGCAGAGCATCATGGAGGAACGCGAGAAGAATGGTCCTTTCAAGGGTATATTTGATTTTGTGCAGCGTGTCAATCTGACAGCCTGCAACAAGAAGAATCTGGAATGTCTTGCTTTGGCGGGCGGGTTCGACAGCTTCCCGGAGCTGAAGCGAGAGCAGTATTTTGCCGTAAATTCCAAGAACGAGGTCTTCCTCGAAACCTTGGTGCGGTATGGTAACCGTTACCAGGCCGACCAGGCTGCGGCTGCAAACTCCTTGTTCGGCGGTGAGAATGTGGTGGATATCGCCACTCCGGAAATACCGGTAGCGGAACGTTGGAGCGACCTCGACCGTTTGAACCGGGAGCGCGATTTGGTAGGTATCTATCTGTCCGCACACCCGTTGGATGAGTATTCCGTAGTTCTGGAGCATGTTTGCAACACTCACATGACAGAGCTGGAAGATAAGACGGCACTTGTGGGACGCGAAATAACAATGGGTGGCATCGTGACCGCCGTGCGTCGCGGTATCAGCAAAAATGGAAATCCTTACGGCATAGCCAAGATTGAAGACTATTCCGGTTCGGCAGAGCTTCCTTTCTTCGGAAATGATTGGGTGACCTATCAGGGGTATCTGGGTGAACGTACCTTCTTGTTCATCAAAGCCCGTTGCCAGCCCAAGCAATGGCGGCAGGATGAGTTGGAGCTGAAGATAACCTCCATGGAACTGTTGCCTGACGTCAAGGAGAAACTGATTGAGAAGATAACCATTCTCATTCCGCTGAGTGTGCTGAACAAGGCTTTGATAACTGAACTGGCAGAACTGACCAAGGAACGTCCGGGCAGTACGGAGCTTTATTTCAAAGTCAGAGATGAGGATAGCAAGATGACGGTCGATTTGATTTCCCGTCCCGTGAAGCTTTCCGTGGGGCGTGAACTGATTACTTATTTAAAAGAGCGTCCGGACCTTGAGTTCAGGATTAATTAGTTATCTTTGTTGGAAAACGAAGATAGGCTGCACCTCGGCATAAAAAATGAACAAGTTCATTTTGTTTTGCATTCGGTTTGCACTATCTTTGCTTCGAAAGCGAAGGTTGATAAAACGCAATTGACAGTAAATTAATAATTATAGTTGACATTTAATATTAAAAGAAATGGCTTTAGAAATTACAGACAGCAATTTTCAAGAAATCCTGGCAGAGGGAAAGCCGGTCGTTATGGATTTCTGGGCACCTTGGTGCGGCCCTTGTAAGATGGTGGGACCAATCATCGATGAATTGGCTACTGAATATGAAGGAAAGGTGATTATTGGCAAATGTGACGTGGATGAGAACGGTGATGTGGCTGCCGAATATGGTATACGCAACATCCCTACAGTCTTGTTCTTCAAGAATGGAGAGCTGGTGGACAAGCAGGTAGGTTCTGCTCCGAAATCTGCTTACGTGGCCAAGATAGAAGCGATATTATAAGGTACTATTTGACGATTTACGATTTACCCTTTCGGCATCATGGCGCAGCTAAATAGTAAATAGTAAATCGTCAAATAGTCAATAACATTAACCCTTTAAGCAATAGTAAGTATGGGAATGGAAGACGATTTTTTGCAGAATGATGTCGATGATGAAAAGACCATCGAGTACATCAAGAATTATTTGCCGCAGGAGTTGAAAGAGAAGTTCTCTGACGACGAGTTCTATTATTTTCTCGATTTGATTGACGAGTACTATTCCGAGAGCGGCATCCTTGATGCACAGCCGGATGCGGATGGGTACATCGAGATTGATTTGGGGAAAATCGTGGACTATATTGTCAAGGAAGCCCATAAGGATGAGATGGGTGACTATGATCCGGAAGAAATCCTTTTCATCGTACAAGGTGAGATGGAATATACGGAATCTTTGGACGAAGAATAGTCTGTATCAAAAGTATAGGAAAATCGCGGATGGGCATGGCTTCATCCGCGATTTTTTGTTTTTATGTGACCGGTGGCGTATTCAGAAAAAAGAAGATGGACGTGCCGATGAGAATGACACCCAATACACCGTAGAACAGGCGAGCTTGTCGCCGCCCTACATTTTGTACGATAAACTGGGTGTTTCGGGCAGTAAAGAACCAGTTCCAGTCCAATATGGCTGCCAGCAAGGCGATGATGCCTGCGACGGCGAAAATCCCTTGAACGATGTATTGGCTCATCAGAAATAAGAATTAAGAATTAAAAATTAAAGCGGGGGAAAAGCATGCCTTATTCAAAGCTCTCTAACGTGACTTCCCGCTCTCCGTTCTCCACTTCTTCGATGGTGACCTTGATGGTGTTGCCCGGCAAGAGTTCCTCTACCAGCTCCGGCCATTCTATGAAGCAGAGGGCGCCGCTGTAGAAGTAATCTTCGTACCCCATGTCATACACTTCTTCCAGCTTCTTGATGCGGTAGAAGTCAAAATGGTAAATCAGTTCGCCGGCAGTGTCGGAACGGTATTCGTTAACAATGGCGAAGGTAGGGGAGGTGATGACGTCGGAAACGCCCAATTCCTCGCAAACGGCTTTGATGAAAGTCGTCTTGCCCGCCCCCATTTTTCCATAGAGGGCGAAGACGGTATTGTCACCCATTTCAGCGATGAACTGGCGGGCGGCTTCGTGAATCTGGTCTAATGACTGAATTTTGATTTCCATTGTGTCTTTTGATTTAGCGTTGCAAATATAGCCAAAAACTTTTTCCCGTCTTGCAAATGGCATAGATAATGATGGAAAAGAATATAATGGATGCACCCGAGGGGACATTCAAGTAGAAAGAAATCATCAGCCCGCCCAGGCAACTGAGGTAACCGATGCCGATGGAAAGCCAGATGATGCGGTGGAACCGGTGCGAGAACAAGTTGGCGGTCATCTGCGGAACGGTGAGCAGTGAAATAACCAGCACGATGCCCACCATGCGCAGGCATGCCACGATGGTCAGCGCAATGAACATCATCAGTACATATTCGAATACCTGCACCGGAATACCTTGCGAGCGAGCAAACTCCCGGTCGAAAGCCACGTAGATGATGGGATGGAGATACAGCGCGAAAAACAGTATCAGCAGGACGGCGAGCCCTCCCAATAGAGCGATGTCGCTCCAGGTAATCGTGAGAATGTTGCCGAAGAGATAGGCGGACAAGTCGGGGGCGAATCCCGGCGAGAGGAAAGTGAACATGATGCCCAGTGCCATGCCCAATGTCCAGAATACGGCAATGGCAGAGTCTTCCCGCATATCCTTCCGTTTGCTGAGCCACTCTACACCGAAAGCGGACAAGACTGCAAACAAGGCTGCCGACAGAATGGGGGAAATGCCGGTATACAATCCCAGACCGATACCGCCAAAAGATGCATGCGTCAATCCGCCGCTGATGAACACTAGTCTCCGGGTAACGATGTACGTGCCTATCAGCCCGCAAGCAATGCTTGCCAGCAGACTGCCGATGAGGGCATGTTGGAAAAAAGTGTATTGCAGTAGCTCCATTTATTCAATTAAAAATTAAGAATTAAAAATTAAAAGTTGGATGTGGAGTGTTAGGAATGGGGGGTGAGACGGCGTTCGCCGATGATGAGGAACACTTCATCCTTGATGTTGTCCGGCAAGGCTATGCCACGCAGTTGCAGGCTGCGTACCCATCCGGCTACGTCCGTGTCTTGCATGGTGTAGAACACGTCGCGGAACTCGTCTTCCTGCTCGGGAGTATAGGCATCGGGAGCGGTGCCGATGTATTTGTCCAGTTCCTCGTCATCGTAATATTCAATTTGTTTGCTGACGGCTGCCAGTAAGCTGTCACGTTCGCAGATTTCATGCTGTCCGCAGCATTCGGAATTCACTTCCTGCACTTCGGGCATGGCGTCCAGTTCGCCGCGGTCTATCTTCTTCTGCAGTTTCCGGTTGCGTATAATTCCGGCTGTGGCTGCCACGAGGGCAAGGACAATCAGGCTAATAATCAATATCCACATGGGCTTCCTTTTCTTGAAAAACATGTTCCATTAATAGAACGGACAAAGATACACATTGTTTTGTACACGACAAAATAATGAGTCAGATTGCAGGTAGGCAGATTACTTCCACCCGACGCAGGCATTACTTGCCTGGAACGCAGTATAAAACTACTTTGGATGCATCCTAATCTTAGAATGTATCCTTTATTCCTAAGAATAAAGGTTATATTCTTAAGAATAAAGGCTGTATTTCTAAGAATAAAAGCTTTATTCTAAGATTGCATTGCATCTTGGCAGACTTTAAATCCCGCCTTTTGCAAGTCTTCCCAGTAAGCAGGGTAAGATTTGGTAACGACCTGTGGTTCATTTATCCGTATTTGGGGCAGTACAAGGCAGGCGGGGGCAAATGCCATGGCCATACGGTGGTCTTCGTAGGTGGCGATGACGGGGTCAGCGTCTGCCGGGCAGCGTTCGCCATCCCACAACAAGATGCTGTCTTGCTCGGAGCGCACGACGTAACCCAGTTTGCGCAGTTCCGTAATGAGGGCGGTGATACGGTCGGTCTCCTTTATTTTGAGGCTTTGCAGTCCGGTGAAGCGGAAAGGGATGTCCATCAAGCAGCAGGTGACGACAAAGGTCTGCGCCAGGTCCGGGATGTCCACCATGTCTTCGTCGAGACGGGTGGCGGGAGTACCCTTCCGGGTCAGTTTTACTCCCCGGTCTGTATATTCGGTATGGACGCCGAGGCGGGTAAAGACTTCCGCGCCGCGGCTGTCGCCTTGATAGCTGTGGGCGAAGAGACCGAGCAGTTCGATTTCTGCCGTGTGCGCTTCTTCCTTCGTGCTGTCTTCACTTTCTTTTGCGCTACTTCTGTCTCCCCCTTTTATTTTTTCATTTTTAATTCCTTCTATTGCCATCATCTGATACCAGTAAGAGGCGGCGCTCCAATCGCTTTCTACGGTGAAAGGGGTATCCGTGTATCCGCCGGGGCTGACGGTGATGCAATCTTCGGAGACCCAGTCGGCTTGGGCGCCGAAGTCGCGCATCAGTTGCAGGGTCAGGTTGATGTAGGGGCGGGAGATGATGTCACCCGTCAAGTGCAGGCGCAGGCCTTTGGGAAGGACGGTACCAATCATCAGCAGGGCGGATATGTATTGTGAGCTGACATTGCCGGCGAGGGATATTTCGCTGCCGGTCAGTTCTGTTCCGGTGATGCGCAAGGGAGGGAACCCTTCGTTTCCGACGTATTCTATGCGGGCGCCGAGCTCTCGCAGGGCGTCTACCAGTATGCGGATGGGGCGTTGCTGCATGCGTTGCGTACCGGTGATGATTCGGGTGCCAGGAGTTACGCTGAGGTAGGCGGTGAGGAAACGCATGGCGGTGCCGGCGGCAAGGATATCTATATGTCCGGGATTTCCGTCGAGGGCGCGAGTCATCACTATGGTGTCGTCACAATCGCTCAGATTGCGGGGCAGGATATTGCCGTGGGCAAGGGAGTGGAGGATGAGTGCCCGGTTACTGATACTTTTGGATGCCGGGAGCTGTATGGCTGCGTGCAGTGAGGCAGGAGCGGAAACGGTATATCGCATGGTCGTATTTGTTAAGTTACGGTGGTAAGGAGTTTTTTTATTGTCACTGCAAAAGTAGGATAAATCTTTGGGAAATGGAAAAAAGGAAACTTGTTTCTGTGGTTTCAATCTTTCGTTTATCTTTGCGGAGGTAAGTCCTGCTATCGGGACGGATAGATATAATTAAGCATCATTCTTATGGAAATAGATTTAACCACCCCCGCCTTGCTGTTTTCGGCCATATCGCTGATTATGCTGGCCTATACCAACCGTTTCTTGTCCTATGCCCAACTGGTGCGCACCTTGAAGGAACAGTACATGGAGAACCCGTCTTCGGTGAAGGCGGCGCAGATTGCCAACCTGAGGAAGCGGCTCTACCTGACGCGTGCCATGCAGGTGGCGGGCATCGGCAGCCTGCTGCTGTGCGTGGTCAGCATGTTCTTTGTCTATATCCGTCTCCATCTGCTTTCGGCCTATATCTTCGGTTTGGCGCTGATATTGCTGATTATTTCGCTGGCCATATCGGTGTACGAAATATATATATCGGTGAAGTCTTTGGAGATACATCTCAACGATATGCACGAGTAGAGGCTCTACGGGATGATGTTCCGTACGGGGAGTTCCAGTTCTCCCCAGTCAATCATGGCATTGAACAGCCTGACAGTAGAGAATGAAGGCAAGTCTTCCGGTCTGATATCTTTTTCCTGCAAGATTCCTTCTTCCAGCAAGGCTGCCCGTTTGGTCCCTTTCAGCAGGGGATGTGCCGGCGTGTACCAGTGGGTACCGTCGGAAAGGGCGATGTTGGCGATGGAGGTGTCTGTCAGCAGGCCTTGTTTCACAATCAGAATGTCGTCGCATGCGCCGCGCAGGGCAAAGAGGCAGTTCAGCGGTTCGCGTCCGGCGCTTTTGTAGGTGTAGTCGATGGTATCGGCCTGCATCAGTGCCAGCGAATGCACGTGCCGCACGGCGTAGGGGGAGTAGCTGAGGTCTTCAATACCTTTTTCACCATACACTACGCGTGCCTTGACGATGCCCGCCCCGGTGATGCCTGCTCCACAGCCGGGAGACGACAGATAATCGGACAGTTGCAGCGGTGTGCTTTCCGGCCAGAAGTGGGCGCGGGTATCGTTCAGCCTCCGGTTGTGGCGGGAAAGGTTGCAGACCCTTCCGTGGTCGATGCGTATGGTTTCAATAAATAGGCACATATATTTTCTGTATTACTTCGTTGTATTCGCTTTCCCACCGGCTTTTGGCGGTGATGCCGCCTCCTGCCTTGAAGTGGAGCTGGCCGTTTTCCTGCTCGATGAAGCGTATCATGACAGCGCTGTCCAGCTGTCCGTCGGCATAATGCCCCATGATGCCGGTGTAGAAGCCCCGGCGGTAGTCCTCGGCCTGGGCGATGATTTCTACGGTTTTGGGCTTGGGGGCACCGGTGATGGAGCCGGCAGGAAGCAGGCGGAAGATGATGTCGCCCAGGTGTGCGGTGTAGTCTTCGGGCAGGGTGCCGCATATCTCGGAGCTGGTCTGGAGGATGGGGCCCTTATTGGTTTGCAGGCGGTCTATGTATCGGTAGGAGGTCACTTCGACGTGTTCCGAAACCATGCTGAGGTCGTTGCGTATCAGGTCGACGATGGTGGCGTGCTCGGCTGCCTCTTTGGTGTCCTGCATCAAGAGCTGTTCCGCATCGGGCAGGGTGGCGTCGATGGTGCCTTTCATGGGGAAGGACTTTATCTTGCCCTTCTCTATGCGGACAAAGATTTCGGGGGAGAAGCAGACGAATCGGTCTTTCAGCCACAGCTTGTACAAGGCTTCGGAGTGGAGGAATATTTCTTCCATTGTCAGATTGGTGGTGACGGGTACCCGGCAAGTGAGGTTCGTCAGGTAGCTGTTGCCCGCCAGCAGGTTTTGCTTCACGAGGTCGAACGAATGTCTGTATGCGGTGGGGGAAGGGGGAATGATGTCCCACTGAATAGGGCCGGCGCATCGGGCGGCTGTGCTTCTGGCAAGGGCTGTTGCAGCCGCCCCCGCGTTGCCTGCCTTCGGGAATTGGAAAAGGCAAGTGGCGGGGTCTATCCGGTCGAGGGGCTCGATGTGCGACTGCTCTTGCGCGTAGTCTACGATGAAGAGGAAGGGCACATTGGCTCCGGCCAGTGCGTTCATGCGGGCGATGGTTTCTGTCCGGCTGTACGTCTTCATGCGTCAATAGACTGCGGAGGCTATCACCTGGATTATCAGAATGAGGAACACCATGGCAATGGGATATACCGTGGCATAGGCCACGCTCGGTATGTTGCTGTCCGTCATGGAGTCGGCGGCGGCAAGGCCGGGCGTACTGGTCATGCCACCGGTGATGGTGCCCAGCAGGTCGAGAATGTTTATCTTGAACACGAACAGGCCTACGCATACTGCCACCAGCATGGGCACCAGCGTGATGGCGGCGCCTACGCCGAACAAGAGCCAGCCGCTTTCCTGGAACGTGGCCATCAGATTCCGTCCTGCCGATGTCCCTACTTCGGCAAGGAAGAGCAGCAGTCCCAGCTGGCGCAGCAGTTGGTTGGCAGGGCCGGACATGGACCACAGAATGGGGCCGGTCTTTCCGATGGCGCTCAGGAACAAGGCGACCATCAGGATGCCTCCCGTCAGTCCCGGAGAGAACGACAGACTGTCCGAGAAGGAGATGTTGAGCTTGCCGAAGAGCACGCCCAGCACGATGCCCAGGGCGATGGGGAAGAAGTCGGTGTCGGACAGTTGCTTGGTGTCGTTGCCCAGCAGGCGTGCCACTCCCTTGATGCCGTCCTTCTCGCCCACCACCATCAGCTTGTCGCCGAATTTCAGGGCGAGGTCGGGCGAGGGGGAGAGGTCGATGCCGCTTCGGCGGATGCGGGTGACGGTGCAGCCGAAGTTCTTCATCAGGTTGAGGTCGCCCAGCTGCTTGTTTATCATATCCTTCTTGGTGAGCAGCAGGGATTCAATCTCCTGCATGTCTACGAGTGGCAGTTCGCCTTCTTCGCGTTCGCCCACGAGGACGGCGAGCTGGTTTAAGGCCTCTTCGCTACCCACGGCTTGTATGTAGTCTCCCTCGTGCAGGATGGTCTGGGCGGTGGGGATGGCTATCTGCTCGTTGTGCTTGTGGCGTGAGATGACGGCTCCGGTCATGGCGCGCGCATTGATTTGCATCAGGCTCCGGTCGAAGACGGCGGGGTTGGTTACGCGGAACAGACAGGTTGTCAGTTCCGGGAACTGGCTGCGGCGTTCCTTCTCCAACCGGCGCGCCTCCTTGTCGAGGTCGATGCGCATGATACGGGGCAGCAGCTTAACGAAGAGAATCACGCCGATAACGCCGAAAGGATAGGCAATACCGTAAGCGATGGATGCCAGTGGGGAATGGGTGCTGTCAATGGCAACGGCGAGTCCCGGCGTACTGGTCAGGGCACCGGCTATCAGTCCCACGACACTGGGAGTATCGATGTCGAAGGCATATTTCAGTCCTACTGCCGTCAGGGCGGCGGAGCAGATGATGAGCAGGGTGATGATGATAAGCGTCTTGCCCTTGCTCCGGAAGGAGTCGAAAAATCCGGGACCGGCCTGGATGCCGATGGTGAAGATGAAGAGCACCAGTCCGAAGTTTCCTAATTCTTTGGGGATGATGACACCGAAGTGTCCGAACAGCAGGGCAATGAAGATGACGGCGGAGACGTCGAGCGAGAGTCCTTTGATTTTTATCCTTCCCAGCATGAAGCCTAAAGCCACAATGAGGAAGAGGGCGAAATAAGAGGAGTTTAACAAGTCGGTAAACATAATCAGGTTTAAATGGTTAAAGAGATTAAATGGTTGATAACTAAATAACTATAATGACTAATGGTCTGATTCTTCGCACACCTGCATTTCCATGCCTTTGTACACTACGATTATCTTGTGCAGTTGCGTGTCACCTATGGCGCGTTTCACTGTCTCTGTCTCGGCGTAGCGGTTGGCTTGGGCGATGGCCTCTTGGCGTAGTCTCTCCACACGGGTTTCGGGGTCGCGATACTTGGCGTATTTCAGTTCCACGATGTAGCTGTGCTTCATGTCGGAGTAGATTTCCAGCATCGGGCAGAGGAAGATGTCTACATATCCCTCCTGCGTATCTGCCTCGGAAACGGGGCGGTAGAAGGGGTTTTGCGCTGTCATGGCAAGGGTGAAGCCATGAACGAAGAATTCGCCCTTCTGCTTGTCGCGCTGCGAGGCGTAGCGGTGGAGGCAGTCAGCGATGTAGCCGAAGTAGGCCTGCCAGTCGCCGTCGTATGCCAGCCGGCTTGCCAGTTCGCTTTTCTCGTAGCTGTCGAAGCTGAGGTCTGCCTCGTTGTAAGTATTCAGCAGATAGGTGTAGAGTTGTTCTTGCACTACTAAGTTGGGGATGGTAAGTTTGGTCTTGCCTTTATCCGTGCCGCTGATGGTGAGCATGCCGAAGTAATAGAGTAGGCTCACGAAATTGTCGGGATGGGTGATGCCGGCGGCAGGGAAAGCGTCCTTCAGGTCTCCGGTGATATATCCCTGGCTCACGAGGGCCTGTATGATGGAAGCGTCGTGGGCAAACTCCTTGTCCTTGCGGATGAGCATGCGCAGCTTCTCGTAGTCGATGCGGATGTTGCTCTCTATCATCTTCTCGGGTGCTTTGCCGCGTATGATGTAGTTCTTGACGAAGTAGAGTACCATGTTGGAGTTGTACATGGTGGTTTCGCCGTAACAATCCTGTGCAAAACAGTAGTTGTCGTACCACGGCTTCATCATTTCTATCAGTTGGTCCACACTGTGCTTGAAGGGGCTGTTCGTCGAATAGTAAGCCAGCATTTCGCGCACTTCTTTTTCGGTGAATCCCATCATTTCATTGAATTCGGGCGAGAGGGAGTAGTTGGTGCCGATGTTGAAGCCGCTCGTCAGGTCGTCCATCGTCACGGGACTTACGCCGGTGATGAAGCAGCGCTTGATGCTGGAGTAGGTCCCTGCCTTCACCTTGTTGAAGAAGGCGCGCAGATAGCCTTCGCCGTGGGTCTCATTGGTGTAGCGGTGCAGGCTTTCGGGGTTTGAGAGGATGGAGTTGGTGAAGTGGTCGTATTCGTCGATAAAGAGATATATCTTCAGATTCATGCGGGCGCAGGTCTGATAGAGGTACTCCAATTGTTCCACGGCTCCGCTCACGGCGTGCAGTCCCTTCAGAGTGCCTTGGGGAAGGAGGTCTTCATACGTCTCGCAGAAGTTCTCGAAAGTAGTGCCGCAGTGCGCATCCAGCCCTTTACGGTAGTCGTTCAGCTCGCCGGTGATGCCGGAGAAGTTGAGGTAGAGCACGAGGTAGCTGTTGCGGCTCGGCGTGGGGTGCTGTCCGATGTAGAGGTTGCCGAAGAGGTCGTCGAATTGGCCGCGTGTACGTATGTCGTAGTAGTGTTGCAGGGTGTTCAGTGTCAGACTCTTGCCGAAACGCCGGGGACGGATGAAGAAAAAGAAACGGTCTGCCTCCTCTATCAGGGGGATGAAACGTGTCTTGTCCACATAATAATAGTTTTCGTGGCGAATGTCCGCGAAGTTCATCATCCCGTAGGGGAGGCGTTTTCTGTTCGGTACGATGTATTCCATTGCTTCCATAGGCTGTCTTCTTTTTGTTTCGTTGCTCTTTACAACGCTGCAAAGATACGAAAAGTTCCGATAGGCTGCTGCATGCCTGCGGCTATTTATGACGGACGAAAGCCTCTTGCCACGGTGGGGTGACAAGAGGCTTTCGTATATTCTGCCTTCGGGCTTTCGCAGGTTGCGTCTGCTGGCTGACGTGCGCGGTGTCTGCAGGCAGACGTGCGTGGCGTGTTATCCTAACGGGTTTTCGCTCTGGTCGCCGTCGTTGCCTCCGGTGCCGGTGCCTCTGCCGGGGTTGCCGGAGTCTCCGGCAGGGGTTTCACCCACTACGAAGGTGTTTTCCATTACCACTGTGCGCGGTTCTTTCAGCAATTGCGCGCCGTTGTTGCCAAGCTGGGTGCAGAGCGCCACTTGCCATACAGAGCCTTTGGTGGCGGCTCCGGGGTTCTGCGCATCCTGTGCGCTCACCACGGCGTAGAGTTGCGGGCCGGTCTTGGCTTTTTCTATCTCCACGTCTATCTCGGCATCGGTCAGGGCCTGGCGCATGCCCTCCTCATGGAGTAGCCCACGCTCAGTTTCAGGCGGCTGCGGTCGGGGGCTGTGTTCAGTTCGCTTTCCAGCGCCGTGCCGCTCACGGTGGTGCGGAAGTAGTCCAATGGGGTGGTCACGGTGTAGCCGGAGGACAGATACCAGGCGGCAAGTTCCAGCACCTCCCGGGTCAGCATTTCCACTTCCGAGGCGTTCTGGTGCTCGTGGGTGGCAGCCACCTCCTGCGCCAGGTCGGTCAGCGAGAGGCTTTTCTGGGTTTTCACTGTGAAGTAATAGTCGTTTGTCACGTCCTTCGTCAGCAAGTTCGGGAGGGCTTTCAGTACGAGCTTGGCTCGTTGGGATGTCTTTGCCATTGTTCTGATGGTTTTTAGAAGGTTAATGTTAGTGGGATATGTATATCCGTATCTGTATATTCGTATGTCCTTATCTGTATATCCGTGCCTGTCATTCGGATGTGTTTACCACGAGCCGTAGCCGTCCGTAAAGGATTTGCCGTTGATGGTGCCGCCGGGGAAGGTGACGGTGCCGCCGTTGCTTATCTTGGCTCCCTTGCCTATTTTGTAGCCAAAATACGATGTATAGCTTCCCGGCTGGTACTTGAGGTTATTCAGGAAAGCCGTTTCATCATCGCAGGTAATGGTTATTGTTCCGCATTCATACGTAACAGCGGCAAATGAAGAGCAAAGGCCGATGCAGGCACCGTAATAATCTTTTTGCGGGGCTTCCGACCAGACAGGGTAGGGCTTGATCGTAGCTATTATCGTTGAGCCGGAAATTGTGATGTTACCCACCTTTGTCTTTGTATTTGCCTCATAGTTATAGCCTGCTCCAATGGCTGCAGTTCCATCTCCGCTTGTTGCAGTGATATGGGAATCGGTTATGGTGATGTCACCGCAGGCGTTGCCTGTGCCGCCATGTGTCCCGATAGCTGCGCTGTGCCCGTAACCATCGTTTCCCCCCGCCACCTCCAACGTTATATTCTTTATTTCGATGTCTCCGCAAGTGGCTTTGAAAGAAGCACCGATGCCGACAGTGGTTCTCTCGCCACTGGTTTTTCCCGCCTTTACCACCAGCTTGCTTAGGTCAATTCCGTTTCCCTCTATAACGATGCTTGCACCGTTCTCCAACGCAATCCCCCCATTACTTGCGGCTTCCAGACTGTTGTTGTTTCCATCTGCTTTCAGTGTAAGTTTCTTGTTGCTCTGCACTCTGATGGCGGGGGTATTATCCCTCGTCACTTTGATTTTCACATCCCTCAGTGTCACTGTGGCATTGCCGGTGACGGTGATGGGGTTGTTCGTCTCCGTACCGTCACCCTTAATGGTCACCGTGCCTTTAATGTTCTCCATCTGTCCGGCATCTCCGGGTGACAGACTCCCTTTCTGCACATCCACCGTATACGAGTAGAGCATGTTCGCTTCCAGCTTTCTGCCGGTCTTGTAGTAGTAACTTTTGCCGCTTCTCAGTGTCACCTTGATGAAGTTTCCGTCCAGCGCGCTTTCCTCTATCGGGACTACCATTGCCCGGTAGACATGCTTGCTCGCATCGGTGCGGCAGGCAGTGATGAAGCCTTTCGCAGCGCCTGCCGTCACGTTCCCTTTGTCGAAGCTGCAGGTGGTATATCCGTATATCTCTACTTTGGCATCGGTCAGGTCCAGTACGTCGCTGCTCTTCAGCGTGATGCTCATCTTCGCCATCCGGTGCTTGAAGGGCAGGGCGATGGGTTCGGTAGAATCGTATTGGTATTTCTTCGCGCTCTGTGCCTGCATGAAGTCGAACTGCAGGTGGCCGTTGCTGCCCGAAGCCTGGTTGCTCAGGTCGATGCTGCCGTCCGCAGTTTTCGGCAATCCGTCCGTCGTGGCAGGAAACCATCCGTGGATGTATGCCTCGTTTCTGTCTTGCCAATATACCGCCTGCTCTGCCGTCATGGCAGAGCCGTCCGCAGCCGTGAGGAGGTATCTTCCCACAGCTCCGTCCGTGCCGATGCTTACGCCTATCCGGTCCGTGCCTGCCGACCAAAGCGTGCGTTTGGGTTCTGTGGCATCTTCCGCCACGCGTGTCTGCACGTCATTCCCCTCTTGGGTGGCAGTGAAGCGTAGCGGATACCTGCCTTCGGGCAGTGGCACGACGGGTTCGGTGGCAAGCTCTGCCTCCATCCCACCGTCGCACGAGGTGGGGAGGAGGACACTTGCCGACAGCAGCAGGCTGTATGCTATCAGTTTTCTTGTATTCATTCTATGGGCTGTTTACTCTGTTGGGGCTGTTGGCTCTATTGGCTCTGTTTGCTTATAGGCTTTGCTTGCTCTGCTTGCCTTGCCGGGGCTTAGGGCATGGCATCTACATCTTCTCTTCCTGGCGTAACACCTTCGGTCCAGTCGTCGATGTCGGCTTGGGAGACAGTCACTGCTTGCGTACCTACGGTTACGTTGTAGGTGTATTTCTTTCCGCTGACTAAGCCGTCTTCAGGGGAGTGAATGGTCTTTGTCGGGAAGCCCAGGCTAGCTGTAAACTCTCTGCCGTCTACAGTTACGGTCAGAGTGGCTGCAGAGGCTGTTTGTGGGTAGAGGATAAGGGAGGAAACCAGATTGCCGTTTTCGGTGGCAAAGGGAATGATTTTTTTCTCGATGGTCAGTGTCTGGGTGGTTGACGTAGTATTGGCAGCCGCCGTTCCGTTTGTCGGGTCGAAGCTTCCGTTCATTTCCAGATCGTCCAGCTTGTATTGGGTCAGTTCGTCCAGATTTACTTCATTGCCTGCGATAAACACCAATATCAGCTTGCTCATCATGTGCTTGAAGGAGAATGTCACATTGCCATCGTTTTTTCCTCTCTCCCCCGTTCCGGTTCCGTAGAGGTAGTCAATCTGTGATTGTGGGGTGAATTTGCCTTCCACGGTCTTGTCGGTGGCATTTTGGTCTGCGGCGGTAATGGTCTTGGTTACGGTTGATGGGGCGCTCTTCTCCGTTCCACTGAAGGGGTAGTAGGCGCTGAAGGTTACCGAGTTGTTGTTTTGGTAATAGATTTCATTTCCGGAAGTTGCCACGTTGAAAGGCTTACCGTTTGCTACGTATTCGTACTTGATGTTGGTGTACGTCGTCGAGCCGGATGTGCCCGTCACGCCGATAGCATCGTCTGCGGTCCACGTTGTGCCTGCGGCACGGGTTGCCGCTTCGCTGATTTCGCCATAGAAACGCGCGGCTGTAGGTTCGTTCACTACCCGGTTGTCTGTCTCGTCATTGCTACATGCTACTAATGTCAGAGCCAGTGCAGCTACTAAATACTTACTTTTCATCTTGTTTTGGATTATTGGGTTGATACTTGTGATAATTGTCCTTGTTGACGGTTTCCGGTGCCAGTATGCCATTACTTACCAAGTAACGGCAGAACACGTTAAGGAGCAGGCCGGAAAGGGGTTTCCACCTGCACTGTTTTTATGGAAAGAGGAGCCTTGCCATTGGGCAAAGGGCAAAAGACACCTTGTTCCGTTTTCGAGGGTAAAATGGAAGGGGGAGTCTTGTACGTATTCCGAAGCAAGACGGTAGTCGCTATGTCGTTTTTTGCCGGATGTGCCTTATATGATAAGAAAATTAGGGGGTATGTATATAAAAGTGCTTGTTTTATTTCTCGTTTTGTGAAAATATACGCATCTTTGCCAATGTGTTTCTGCCGTTACTTGGTAAGTAATCTCACCTCATCTGTGCTTGTATTTCGCTTGTAGTGCCCTCTCCTCTTATCCTGCTCTTTCGTGCCTCATCGATAATCAGTCTGTTCACTTTGTCAATCTCTTTGCTCTCGAACGGTTTCAGATAAGTCATCGTCACCTGTATGGACGAGTGTCCCAGCGCTTGGCTGATTATCCCCACGGCAATGCCCCGGTGGTATGCCAGCGTCGCCCACGTGTGGCGTGCGGTGTACGAACTGAGCTTGGCATGGGGCAGCAGCAATGCCGCCAGCCGCGTCAGGGCGCGGTTGAATCGTCGCAGGGCATCGCGGTAGCAACGGTATAGCTCTGCGTCACTGCGTATGCCGGCATCCAGTATGGGGAAAAGGTAGGGCGAGTCGGTCTTGTCGCGGCATTTCTGCAGCAACGGCATCGCCTCCGGGGGGATGCTCACCAGCATCGGCTTGCCGGTCTTGTGGCGGCTGTAGGAGAGGGTGGCATCCGGAGCGGAATAGTCCGTCTTGCGCAGGTGCGCCAGGTCTATGAAGGGCATCCCGTTCAGCATGAACATCAGCAGGAAATAGGATAGCGCTGCCTGCCTCTTGTCGGCAGGGCGCGACGGGGCCTGGGTGAGTCCGGCGCTTATCAGTCCGCCCATCTGCGGAGGGGTCAGCGCCCGCTTGGTGCGCGACACCACCTTGAGGTGCATGCCATCGAAAAGTTTCGGGTTGTGTCCGGGCGTGCCTGCCGGCATCCAACGGTTGTAGATGGCGTGCAAGGTGCGCAGGTAAGTGGACAGGGTATTGGGGCTGCGGTCCTGCCATTGCAGCCAGGCTTCGTACGCTTTCAGGCGTTCGGGGGTGAATACTTCCGCCGTCGGCAGGAGGGCATCGGCGGCAGTGCCCGTGCTCCCGGCAAACCGGGTGAAGGAACGGAGCGTACACCGGTAGGTGTGCATGGCTGCAAATTTGCGGTGCCGCTCCAGCTCCTCGATTACTGAACGGGTGAAGGAGGACAAGTCGCCCTTCCCCCCTGCTGTTTTCACATCTTTCATAAACTTATGGGGTTATGTCTCCACGCATCCTTGCGTGTTATTCCCCAAAAACGGGACTGATGCCCGTAAAGTTTATGGATGGCGCAATTCTTTCAGCAGCTCTTCCACAGCGGTTTTCAGTTGCGTGTCTTCGCCTTTCACTACTGTTTCGGGCGGGTTGGCAACCTTGATGTCCGGTTCCAGCTGCGAGTTCTCCAGATAGCTGCCGTCCGGTAGGCGGTAGCCCACGACGGGGATGCCGAATACCAATGACGGGTCTTGCAGGCGCTCCCATGACACGCTGGTCATGGTTCCCGGCACGGGCATACCTACCAGCTTGCCGATGCCGCGGTGGCTGTATACCCACGGCGTGCCGTGCGCATTGGAGTAGTTGGCCTCGCACGTCACCATGATGGACGGCTTGTTCCAGCGGCGGCTGGGCATGTCGCACGCCTCGCGGCCGCGCACCACTTGGGTGAAGTATTTCTGTCCGCTGAAAAGTATCTCTATATCCTCGTGCAAGCGTCCGCCGCCATTGAAACGGGTGTCGATGACGATGCCTTCGCGGTTGTTGTATTTTCCCAGGATGTCCGAGTAGACGGAACGGAAACTGTCGTCTCCCATAGACTCGATGTGCACGTAACCCAATCGGCCACCCGACCACCGGTCAACGTCTGCCGCACGCTGCTTCACCCAGCGGCTGTAGAGCAAATCGCTGAACGCACCGTTCGTGATGGGGATAACGACCTCTTCCCAGCGTTCCTTGGTCTGTGGGTCGAAGAGGGAAACAAGTGTCTTCTTCCGTGCCTTGTTGTTGAGCAGCGTGTAGTAGTCTGCATCGGGGGTGATTTCCACGCCGTCTATCTTCTCGATGACTGTGCCGGCTTTCACCCGGGTGTTGGCTGTGTCGAAGGGGCCTTTCTCCACCACTTCGGCAATGAGCATGCCCCGGCCCGTGTAGTTCCAGTCGAAGAATAGTCCCAGACTGGCAGTAGGCTCGGACTGCCCTTTGGGATAGAAACGGCCACCGGTGTGAGATACGTTCAGTTCGCCCAGCCATTCGCTCAGCAGCTCGGCAAAGTCATAGTTATTGTCGATATGGGGCAGGAAGCGGCGATAGGCGGCGGTCATCTTGTCCCAGTCCACTCCGTGCATCGAGGTGTTGTAGAATCGCTTCTGCTGCTGGCGGTACACGTGGTCGAACATGTATTCGCGCTCCGCAGCCAGGTCCATCTTGGCATCTACCTGGAAGGTGATGGGGGTCAGCGCGTCGGATGAAGTGTCCATTTTCTGCATCTTGTGGCTGCCCAGCAGGAAGAGGCTTTTGCCGTCCTTGTCCAGCTGCATGTCCGCCCATCCGGCATCCATCTTGTGCAGCAGGCGGGTCTCTTTCTTGCGCAGATTCATCTTCCAGAGGTCGTAGCCGCCTTCGAAGGCTGCCAGGTAGTAGAGTGTCTCGCCATCCTTGGAGATGATGGTGCTGCCCATGTCGGAAGAATTCGGGGTGAGGCGCACCACACGGTCTTCGATGCCTTTCAGCTCTACGACGATGTCTTTCGGCTGGTCATCTTTTTCGTCAGCATTGCTGTCTTTCTTGTCGTCTTTCTTCTTTTTATCCTTGTTTTTGTCTTGGGGGGTGTCTTTTCCGGCAGACTTCTTTTGTTCCTTCTCCAGCTCCTTGCGCAGTTCGTAGTCTTCTTTGCTCAGGCAGTATTTGTCGTAGGCGTCTTGGTTGAGGAAGACGAGCATGGCGTCGTTCAGCGAGCCCCATGAGGCATGGGCACGCATGCCGTAGCGTTCGGTGGTGAAAAGGATGGCGTTGCCGTCCAGCGCAAAGTGGGGATAGCCGCTCATGTAGCCGCTATTGGTGAGGTTGATGATGTCTTTGCCTCCCTCTGCGCTGACCAGGCCGATGTCGGAGTAGGGGTCGTGCTTGTTACCCGTGAACTCAAGTGTAAACCATTTACCGTCCGGCGACCATGCGTAGTCAAATCCTCCGCCGGTGCTGTACCAGGTGGAGCCGTCCGTAATCTGGCGCACCTTCTTCGTCTCCAGATTGAGCACCATCAGCCGGATGCGGTCTTCGATGAAGGCGAGTTCCTTGCCGTCGGGCGAGAATTGCGGATAGGCACGTTCCACGGTGGTGGAGGGCAGCAGCACTTCTTCTTCAATCAGCGTGGCGTTCGGGAAGTTAGGGTCTTCCTTGCGGGCTATCTTGGCAAGGTAGAGCTGCCAGTTGCCGCCTCGCTCGCTGGCGTAGGCCAGGGTGCGGTTGTCCGTCGCAAAGGAGAGGCCCGCTTCGCGTGCCGGTGTGTGCGTCACCTGCTTGGTAGTGGCATAGTCTGCCGAAGTGACAAAGACTTCTCCGCGCAGCGTGAAGGCAATCTGTTTTCCGTCCGGGGACACAACGGCAGAGGTGGCTCCGTCGGAAGACTGCAGGTTGGCGAATTGCGGCCGGTCATCGCGCACCAGTTCTATGGCGACTTTCTTCGGGGTGGCATCCGGCTGCTGGGTATAGATTTCGCCGTCGTAACTGTAGCACAACGTCTCGCCGTCACTCATGGAGAGGAAGCGCACGGGATGTGTCTTGAAGCTGGTGATGGGCTTCACCTCTCGGGGCTGTGCCAGCGGGAAGGCATACACGTTGAATGAGCCGCCGTTTCTCTCACTCAAAAAGTAAACCGTTCTTCCATCGGGTGACAACACCGGGTTGCGGTCTTCGCCCGCGCGGTCGGTGAGGTTGGTATGGATACCCGTCTTTGCATCATACAGCCAGATGTCGCGGGTGATGGAGGAGGTGTGGTGCTTTCTCCATTCATCTTCAAATCCCTTGCGGTCTTGGTAGAGGAACTGATGGCCCGCCTTGTCGAAGCAGACCGCTTCGGCAGGGGTGCCCAGCACTTGCTCCGTACGCCCTCCCGTTGCAGGTACTTTGTAAAGCTCGGTCATGGCCGAAGTGGGGAAAAGAGCGCTGCTTGCCGGGTCCTGGATGGATGCGGAAAACAAGATATACTTTCCGTCCGGAGTGAATGTGGAGGGTATCTCACCGGTGGAGTGGGTAGTGAGCCGTTGGGCGGTTCCGCCGTCTGCCGGCATCACGAATACGTCGAAGTTGCCGTATCTGTCGCTGGCAAAGGCTATTTGTTTGCCGTCCGGCGACCATATGGGGGTACATTCGTAGCTCTCTTGGGTAGTAAGCTGTGTGGCGGTTCCACCTTTGGCCGGCACCTTGTAGATGTCTCCTTTGTAGCAGAATGCGATTTCCGTACCGTCGGGAGAGATTTGCACATCGCGCATCCAGAGCGGCGTGGCGGCATGTCCGGCAATGGCAGTAAGGCCTAGTGCAAGGATTGCAAGGGTTTTCTTCATAAGTGTGTGGGTTGATGTTAATATAGAATGTTTATAAACGTCATGATGCTGTCCACAAGGCAAGGAGCGAGGTACGTCATTTCATACCTCGTGCCTTGTATATCTGTTCTTTGGCATTGTTGATGCTTTGGAACTTCTCTTCTGCGGCTTTCTTGATGTCTTCGCCCAGCGTTGCCACCCGGTCGGGATGGTGTTTCAAGGCTAGGCGGCGGTAAGCGGCACGCACTTCGTCATTGGTGGCAGTGGGTTCAATTTCAAGTACTTTGTAGGCCTCGTTCAGTGAGCTACCGCCTAGGTTAAGCATGGATTCCACTTCCTTGACCGATAGTCCCATGTACATGGCCACTTCTTTCAAGGCTTCTATCTCCTCGTTGCAGACGTGTCCGTCGCTTTTGGCAATTTCTACCAAGAATACCAGCAGTTGCAAGCGTTCCTCGTATGTCAGGTTGGCGGCAATCTGCGTTCCACAGTCACGGATGGTGTTTTTAAATGCCAGTGGGTTTTGTCTGTCCATCTGCTTGCGCTGTTCGAAGAGGTTGAGCAGTATCCGTTCTCCCTCGCCCACGGCAGCCTCACCGAATGTGCTTCTCAGAAAGCGGCGGACGAATTCCATTTCACTATGCATGATGCGCCCGTCTGCACGGATAATGTACGAAGCCATCACGAGCATGGAGAAGAGGAAACTGTTCCGTTGCCCGGTATAGGTAGTGCCGTGCGTTGGTTCTTCTCCATAATAACTGCCTGCGTCACTTGAATCGGTGTCGAACAGTGAACCGAATACAAAACCTGCCAAGGCTCCCAGCGGTCCTCCGGCCATGAAGCCGATGATGCCGCCTATCCATTTAGCTGCTCCCATAATTTTTCTTGTTTAAAGTGCAAAAATAGAGATTTCTTACGAGAATTCCAGTAATTTGATGAGCTATTCCCGCTGAAGCGAATAGGCACCGTCTTCTTTTTGTACATATTCAGCATATTTATGGCAGCAAGTCTGTCATTAAGAAATACTATAAAAATTAAGGAGTTAAGTCTTAGACTTAACTCCTTAATGCTCAACAGTCGGGATGACAAGATTCGAACTTGCGACCACACGCCCCCCAGACTTCGCGAGAGATAAACTGATAACGGCTGATTATCAATTGTATATACTCTATTGCATCTCTTTCGGTTTACACTATGGTTTACCTATAGTATAATGCTGCTTGTTAATACTAAATCTTTATTTGGAATTATTGCTAATTAGTTAATTCCTATATGTCTAATTCTCATTTGCAAAAA
>ENA-UEQJ01000745-UEQJ01000745.1-human-gut-metagenome-genome-assembly--contig:-NODE-745-length-26982-cov-8.519123_pt1 | contig 26982 bp, 24 predicted proteins | sample MGYA00242937_ERZ507938 | MGnify/ENA primary metagenome ERZ507938 (study PRJEB26167, sample SAMN06115437) | human gut metagenome | host: Homo sapiens | place: China:Gansu | collected 2015-07-03 | study...
GCCGACCGGTACGACATGCACGCACATATCATCGTCAGCCGGAAGGACAGGAGCAACACCAGGAAGCTAAGCCCAAATACCACCACCCAACTGCTGCAAACGGCAGGCGTATTTGCCGCCGGATTTCTGATGCGTCCTATCGGTGGATGGCTGTTTGGTCGGATCGCTGACCGCCGGGGACGTAAAACGTCCATGCTTATCTCGGTCTGCATGATGTGCTTTGGCTCACTGGTGATTGCCTGTCTGCCGGGTTATGCGGTGATCGGCACCTGGGCCCCGGCGCTGCTGCTGCTGGCGCGTCTGTTCCAGGGGCTGTCTGTTGGCGGAGAATACGGCACCAGTGCGACCTATATGAGTGAAGTCGCGGTGGAGGGTAAGAAAGGCTTCTATGCCTCCTTCCAGTACGTTACGCTGATTGGTGGTCAACTGCTGGCTGTATTAGTGGTTGTGGCGCTCCAGCAGGTGCTTAGCGAGGAAGATCTCCATGCCTGGGGATGGCGTATTCCTTTTGCCCTCGGGGCGGTACTGGCTATCGTCGCGCTGTGGCTGCGTCGCCAGCTGGACGAAACCTCGAAGCAGGAGACCCGGGCGCTGAAAGAGGCTGGCTCATTTAAAGGGTTGTGGCGCAATCGCCGGGCCTTTGCGATGGTGTTAGGCTTTACCGCCGCCGGATCGCTGACCTTCTACACCTTCACCACCTATATGCAAAAGTATCTGGTCAACACGGCGGGCATGACGGCCAGCACCGCCAGCGTGATCATGACCGCGGCGCTGTTCGTTTATATGCTGGTTCAGCCGCTATTCGGCGCCTTCTCGGATAAAGTTGGCCGCCGGACCTCCATGCTGTGCTTTGGCGTGCTGGCGACGTTATTTACCGTGCCTATTCTCAGCGCCTTGCAAAAAGTGAGCTCACCCTATGCCGCCTTCGGCCTGGTGATCTGCGCCTTACTGATTGTCAGTTTCTATACCTCGATCAGCGGCATCCTGAAAGCAGAGATGTTCCCGGCTCAGGTTCGCGCGCTTGGGGTCGGGTTGTCCTATGCCGTCGCGAACGCATTGTTCGGCGGCTCTGCGGAGTACGTCGCGCTGTCGCTTAAGTCGGCAGGGATAGAGCACGCGTTCTACTGGTATGTGACGGTGATGGCCGCCATTGCCTTCCTTGTCTCCCTGATGTTGCATCGCAAAGGGAAGGGGTTGCGTCTGTAACGCTTACTGATGAGCCAACTGCCATACAGCGTAGCCGGTGGTCGCGCCGGCGACATCCCAGGCAAAATCCTTCCAGCTCCAGCCGCTCCCAGCCGGGCGGCTGTCCCAAAGCTCTTTTGAGGCGCCAAGGCTGACGGAAAACATCAGGCCGATAGCGGCGCTGCGGTCCCGGCTGTAACCCTGATGTTGCGCATATTCATTGCCAGCGGCAGAGAGCATCGCTGAGGCCAGAAAATGCTGGGCTTTGTCCTGACCGGACCATGCATCATTTGCCATGTGGCTGCAGCCGGTTAACAGCAGCGAAGCAATCACTAATATCGTACGCATAGCACTTCCAGAAAAAAGCCCCGTCGAGGCGGGGCTGATAGTCAGAGAATACGGCTGATCAGCCGGTCAATGCGGATCCGCCGCAGGCGGCGGATCAGTTTTCGCACTTTCACCGGATAGTCGGCGATACTTTGCAGATCCCGATAATGTTTCACTACCGTGGTGTGGGTGCGGATGAGCTTCAGCTCTTTCTCCCGCATGGCCCCCAGCTGCCGCTTTGGATCGTGGATCAGAATGGCGTTTTCCAGATCGAGCCGCCAGGCGCGCGGGTTCAGGTTGTTGCCAGTGAGCAGCATCCACTCATCGTCAACCCACATGCCTTTCAGGTGGTAGCTGTTATCGTCATCCTTCCACAGGCGGACGATCAGCTGATCGGTATTGACATAATACTGCAGCCGGCTGAGGAAACGCCGCAGGTTGATCTCATACAGATAGGGAAGGGCGCCGATGATTTTAAACGGCTGATCTTCAGGAATGTAGAAATCGTTAGCCGTTTTATCGCCGACAATAATCTCCACCTGTTTTCCATCGCGCAGCAGCTGGATGATATTTCTTACCAGTACGGCAGGGAGGTTGAAGTAGGGGGTGCAGATCGTCAGCTTGTGTTCGGCACAGGGCATCAGGTGAAAGATGGTTTTATTCAGCAGGCTCGATTTACCCAGGCCTACCAGCGGGGTGACGGAGAGTTCTTCGTCACCAGCGGTGCCGACAAAATGGTAGCTGCGGTCGCGGAGCTCCTGACGGTACTGGCGAATGTCGTTTTTGATTTCCGGGCTTTTTGGCCGATCCGGTCTGTCGAGACGGTTAACGCCGCGCCCCTGAACCAGATTGTTGTCGACCCAGTCGAACATGATGTCCGCCATTTTGCCGTTACGGATGCACTGATAGCGATCATAGCGATACTTATCATGCTGATGCAGATAAACATCATTCAGGCTGGCGCCGCTGTAGAGGACGCAGTCATCAATAATAAAGCCTTTGAAATGGAGAACGCCGAGCGCCTCCCGAGTGTTAATCGGCACGCCGTAAACGGGGATATCTACCCCTGGATTTTCATTGGCCATCCGACAATACCAGTCGGCATTGGTATTAGAGGCGGCGGCGCCGATACGGCCACGCTGAGCGCGGTGCCAGTCCACCAGAACGCGGACATCCAGTTCCGGACGCTGGCGTTTGGCGTCATAAAGGGCCTGCAAAATTCCTTTTCCGCCATCATCTTGCTCCAGATAGAGCGCAATAATGCATATACGCTGAGTGGCGTGGGCAATCCGGGTCAGTAACGCTTCCCTGAATTCCGCAGGGGCGTAAAAGAACTCTACATCATCAACTGACTGAGAAAGCTTAGGGAGTTGGGCAAGGTGTTGTTGATGTTTATTACGCTTAAATTTTGACAACATCACAGTGCGTTTCTTCTCTGTTTATTGAAGGGTCTTCTGTACCATGCAGACGACGTAAGCGGGCAATAATACCATTACTACCCGCTAATGTGGTCAACAATTGCGGTCAGCGTCGCGCGATTATCCCTGATTCAGGGGCAGCGACAGGCTGACAATCCCATCTTCCAGCTGAATATCGACGGTGAATCCCAGCTTTCTGGCGAGGCCTATCATGCCTCGGTTATTTGGCATCGTAATACCATTAAGGCGCTGCAGGCCATGGCTTTGCGTATAGGCGATCAGCTTTTCCAGCAACCTTCGCCCCAGGCCTAACCCTTTTAAATCTGAACGGACCAGAACGGCAAACTCGGCGTCAATATTATCGGGATCGGAGATCGCCCGCGTCACGCCGAGGATCTCGCTCTTCTCTGCGCTGGTCCTGACGGCAACGAACGCCATTTCTCGATCGTAGTCGATCTGGGTCATATTGGCTAAGTCGTCATGGGTAAATTCGTTGATCTCACTAAAATAGCGATAATAGAGATCTTCTTTGGTGACCTGGGCGATAAATGCGAGCAACTGTGGCTCATCTTCCGGGAGGATCGGCCGGAACAGACAGCGATCGCCATTTTTCATCACCACCCACTCCTCCAGTTGGTGCGGATAGGGACGAATAGCGAGACGGCTTTCACTGTCGCCGCTGAAGGGAGCAAGCCCCAGGGTAACGTCCAGCGCCGTAAACTCGTTGCCGGAGGCGAGCAGGGGATGAATATCCAGGCGCTGGATCTCCGGGCAGTCGACGATCAGGTTCGAGACCTGAACCAGCAGCTGGCTTAAGCCAGCAATATCCAGCGGGCGCAAGGCGCTGCGGCCGCGGATCTTCTTATTTTTGATCGCCTGGATCACCAGATAACGCGCCAGGTTCATATTCAGCGGCGGCAGCGCCACGGCGGCCTGGTCCTCGGCCCGCCACTCCACGCCGCCCTCGCCCAGCATAATCAACGGGCCGAAGACGGGATCGTGCTCAACCACTACTCTTAGCTCCTGGGCGCCAGCGCGATTGGCCATGCTTTGCACCAGCAATCCATGAATGCGCGCCTGGGGCCAGGCCAGTTTGACGCGATCGATCATCGCATCTGCAGCCTGCTGCACCTCGGCGGCGGTACGCAAATAGAGCATGACCCCCTGTACTTCTGATTTGTGCGGGATATCCGGAGAACGCAGCTTCAGCGCAACCGGATAGCCTATCTGCTCAGCGATATGCACCGCTTCCGCGCTGTCAGCGGCAATCCAGGTTGGCAGCGTGTGGATGCCATAGGCCCGAAGCACCGGGCTGACCTCGTGAGTATCCAGCGTGGTGGCGCCGTCTTCTATCGCTTGCTGCAGCAGAGCATGCGCCTCGCTGGTATTGGCGGTTAAGGAGTCTGGTAGCACCGGCGTCTCGCGCAGTTGTTTCTGGTTGCGACGGTATTCCACCATATGCATAAAAGCGGTGATCGTGCCCTCCGGCGTACGGTAGGTAGGGAGGCCGGCATCGCTGAATAAACGTCGCGCTTCCTGCGAGGAAAATTCGCCGCACCAGTTGGTCAGCACGGTGACATATTTACCGCGCGGGTGATGCTTCAGAGCGTCAATCAGGGCCAGGGCACTCTCGGTGCCCGGCGCGGCGGCGCTGGGAGAGTGGATCACCAGCAGCGCGTCATAGTCCTGACTGTTGAGCAAAACATTCACCGCCCGCTGATAGTGTTCGCTACTGGCGTCATCGCGTAGATCCAGCGGGTTGGCGATCTCCACGCCAACCGGCAACGCCTGGCGCAGGGCGTCGCGCGTCTCCTCGCTGAGAGTCGCCAGCTTACCGTTTCGCAACCAAAGCTCATCCAGCGCCAGCGCCGCCGGCGCCGCACCGTTGCTGACGATCATCAGTTTTTCACCGCGCAGCGGGCGCATGTGGCTGAGCGTTTCCACCGCAGAGAACAGCTCATGGGTATCCTGCACCCGCAGCAGACCAGCGCGCTGAATGGCCGCATCCCATGCCGGGTCCATCCCGGAATTGGCGTGCAATAGCTTCTGCGCCGCCGGACTACGGCCGCTTTTAATCACCAGGATAGGTTTGTTTCGCGAAGCGCTGCGCGCGGCGGAGACAAAGCGGCGCGCGTCGCTGAGATGCTCGAGGTACAGCAAAATGGCGCTGGTCTTGCTGTCGCGGGCCAGAAAGTCCAGCAGGTCATCGACATCAATATCCAGGCTATCGCCCAGGGCGATGAAGTAGGAAAAACCCATCTCGCGCTGTTGCGCCCAGTCAAGGATAGTATTGGAGACGGCGGCCGACTGCGAGATAAAGGCCAGTTTACCGCGATGGATCGGCACCGGTGAAAAGCTGGCGTTCAGCCCTTGCCATGGGGCCAGCAGTCCGAGACTGTTGGGGCCGAGCAGACGCATCTGATAGCGCGCGGCGCATTCAAGCAGCGCCGGGTACTGTTCCGGCTGCGAAGAGAGGATGATGCAGGTCTTGCAGCCTTTTTGCCCTAAGGCTTCGAGCAATTCGAGATTACGCCTGGCGTTAGTACAGAGCACCGCCAGATCCGGCGTAAACGGCAGGCTCTCGATGGTAGGCCATGCCAGTACCCCAAGAACCGCCTTCCAGGCGGGGGTGACCGGCATCACCGGGCCATTGAAGCCGCCGGCTAACAGGTTGCGCATCATGAGATAGCCAGCTCGCTGCGGCTTCATTGATGCGCCAATAACGGCGATGGACTTTGGTCGCAGCAGCGCTTCCAGGCCTCGTTGGCTCATACCGGTCTCCTTTCATCCCAGTGACCGAATGATTTTAAACGTTTTCCACCTGGCCCGCTGTGATACTGCCCTTATGCTGGGTTTTTCCCGCCAGATAGCGGGCCCGGAAGCGGGTGAAGTGCTCGCCAAGCGCAGCGGCGGCCGGGGCATCGCCCGCCAGATCCAGCAGGGCGATGGCCACTTCCGCGGTACAATATTGTCCGTCGGCGTGCGCCTCGCGCAGATGGTAGGCAGAGATGCGCGACAGATCGACGGAGATAATCGGCAGCGCGTCGAGATAAGGACTCTTACGGAACATTTTGCGCGCTTCGGTCCAGGTGCCGTCGAGCATGATAAACAGCGGCGGTTTACCGGACGGCGGCGCGCTCAGGACCTGGCGCTCCGGCCCGGCATAGGAGGCCGGAAATACGACCATGGGCTGATAATCAGGATGGGCGACCAGATCGAGCAGCGCCTGCGGCGGTTCGGTACGCGACCACTGAAACGCTTCGGTATCTGGCAGAATATCGGCGATGAGCCGGCCAGTGTTGCTGGGCTTCATCGGTTCCGTATCAAACATCACCAGGCAGAAGCGGCTGGCGGCCTGCGCCGAGGTTAACGTGGCGCACAGGCACTGCTTGAGCGGCAGCAGACAGCGCTGGCAGCGGCGGATGCGATTGCCGCGCGCAAGGAAAGGGCGTGTAGCTCGCGCGAGACGTTCGGCGCGCAGGCGAAGGACAGCGTTATCAGTCATGGGAGTCGCTAGTGAAAAACGCTATTGTCGCAGAGGTGAAAACGGGGCACAAGCGGTGCCCCGGAAGGGTTATTGTTGGCCGGCTTCGTTAAGCCAGCTATCGAATGGCGCTTTTGGCACTGCGCCATTGAGCATGTCGATCACTTCGCCTTTTTTGAACATCATAATGGTCGGGATGCTGCGGATACGAAACCGGGCGCTAAGCTCACGTTCCGCTTCGGTGTTGACTTTCACAAAACGCATCTTCCCGCTACGCTCTTCCGCGACGTCTTCAAAGATCGGCGCGAAGCTACGGCAGGGTCCGCACCATGGCGCCCAGAAATCGACAACGACCGGCAGATCGTCCTTCAAGAGTTTATCCAGCGTTGCCCCGGTCGCGTTGATGACGTCGCCGTCAAAAAGATCGTGACCGCAGCATCCGCACTTTGCGCCATCCGCGCTACGATCGTCCGGGAGGCGGTTCAGAGCCTGACAACTGGCACAAACGGTATTCATAACTAACCTCTGGTTATGGGTTGCAACGTGGCACGTGGCCGATATGTTTCTGTGATGTTACATATTATCGATGAAGTGTTATTTGAGGACAATGCGTTTTGTTCGATGAGTGCAATAGAGGCCGGCTTTTAAACGAAATCATGGCGAAGCGATGGCACATCGGGTAATCTGCGCGCTTCGCGCAGCGCAGGTGGAGAAAATTGATGAGCGACGAACTGAAAAATAAAAGCGGCAAGGTCAAAGTGATGTATGTCCGCAGTGATGATGATTCTGACAAACGCACCCATAACCCACGTACCGGGAAAGGGGGAGGTCGTCCAGGAAAATCTCGTGTTGACGGCCGCAGCCGCCCTGCGCGTGACGAACGAAACAGCCGCGGCGACGATCGCAAACGTGACGACCGTAAGCGTGACGAGCGCAAACGCGATGATTTTCATCGCGACGATGCGTCTCCGTGGCGTACCGTTTCCCGCGCTCCTGGCGATGAGACGCCGGTAAAAGAAGATCACGGCGGGATCAGCGGGAAGAGCTTTATCGATCCGGAAGTGCTGCGTCGTCAGCGTGCGGAAGAGACCCGCGTATATGGCGAAAACGCCTGCCAGGCGCTGTTCCAGAGCCGTCCGGAAGCTATCGTTCGCGCCTGGTTTATTCAGAGCGTGACGCCGCGCTTTAAAGAGGCGCTGCGCTGGATGGCGGCCAACCGTAAGGCCTATCACGTGGTGGACGAAGCCGAGCTGGCGAAAGCCTCCGGCACCGAGCACCACGGCGGCGTCTGCTTCCTGATCAAAAAACGCCACGGCACTTCTGTTGCTCAATGGGTCGCGAAGGCCGGGGAAGAAGATTGCGTTCTGGCGCTGGAAGATGTGGGTAACCCACATAATCTCGGGGCGATCATGCGCAGCTGCGCGCACTTTGGCGTGAAGGGCGTGGTGGTTCAGGATGCCGGCGTGCTGGAGTCCGGGGCGGCGATCCGTACGGCGGAGGGCGGTGCGGAGCATGTTGAACCGATCACCGGCGACAGCTTTATCGATACCCTCGATCAGTTCCGCAAAGCGGGCTACGCGATTGTCTCAACGTCCAGCCATAATGGTACCCCGCTGTTTAAAGCCGAGCTGCCGAAGAAAATGGTGCTGGCGTTAGGCCAGGAACGTGATGGTCTGTCCGATGCGGCGATTTCCAGCGCCGATCTCAGCGTTGCCATCGACGGTACCGGCAACGTTGAAAGCCTGAACGTCTCTGTGGCGACCGGCGTCCTGCTGGCGGAATGGTGGCGTCAGAACAAGGCGTGATTCGCCTGCCTGAATGCAAAAAAGCCAGCTGATGCTGGCTTTTTTTTATGGCTGTCAATCACTCGCTTTCAGCGGGAAGGACCGGCATCCAGTCGATCGGCGTTTCGCCGCGGTCAACCAGCCACTGGTTGGTCTGTACGAAATGATTGCAGCCAAAGAAGCCGCGATGCGCAGAGAGCGGTGATGGATGCGGCGCCTTCAGCACGCAGTGGCGCTGACGATCGATAATCGCGCCTTTCTTCTGCGCATGAGAGCCCCACAGCAGAAAAACTACTCCCTCGCAATGCTCATTGATTAAAGCGATAACCTTATCGGTAAAGGTCTCCCAGCCCAGACTGGCATGCGAGTGCGCCTGTCCGGCGCGGACGGTCAGGACCGTATTCAGCAGCAGCACGCCCTGTCGTGCCCAGCTTTCGAGATAACCGTGGGTGGGGCGGGTAAAGCCGGGGATCGTGGCCTCCAGCTCTTTATACATATTCAGCAACGAAGGCGGGATCGCGACGCCTGGACGAACTGAGAACGCCAGACCATGGGCCTGACCCGGGCCGTGATAGGGGTCCTGGCCGAGAATGACGACTTTGACATCGCCCAGTTCAGTAAAGCGAAACGCATTGAAGACGTCTTTTTGCGGTGGATAGATGGTGATCCCCGACTGGCGCTCTTCGGCGACGGTCTTCAGAGTATTGAGAAAATAGGGTTGTTGCTTTTCATCCGCCAGCACGTCATGCCAGGTTAAAGGGGTGGTCATCTTGCTCTCCTGCAAAAGGGTCATCGCTATAGCTTAACGGCTTCTTTCTATAGAACAAAATCGGCACGGCCTGATGCCGGCTTTTATGCAAAAAAAATTGAAAATTTACAAAATTATTTATAGCTCACAATGGCGTAACTTGATGTAAAACAATAAAAACCTCCTATACCCACGTTGGGTGAGTGGTTTTTATTGATTTATATCAAGGAATGCCGAGGGTGCGGCTGATATATATACACTCATACAACAATGGTTTTACCAATTGGCCGCGAAGAGGCCAAAATCGAATAAACACTGCCTGGGAGGCATCAAATGATTACTGGTATCCAAATTACTAAAGCGGCAAACGACGACCTGCTCAACTCTTTCTGGCTGCTGGATAGCGAAAAAGGCGAAGCGCGCTGCCTGTGCGCCAAAGGTGGTTTTGCGGAAGATGATGTGGTTGCGGTAAGCAAACTGGGTGAAATCGAATACCGTGAAATCCCGGTGGACGTGAAACCGGAAGTGCGCGTCGAAGGCGGTCAGCACCTGAACGTTAACGTGCTGCGTCGCGAAACCCTGCTGGACGCGGTTGAGCATCCGGAAAAATATCCGCAGCTGACCATTCGTGTTTCCGGCTACGCGGTACGCTTCAACTCTCTGACGCCGGAACAGCAGCGCGACGTTATCGCCCGTACCTTTACCGAAAGCCTGTAAGGCTAACGCCAGATGTGAAAACGCCGGGATATCCCGGCGTTTTTTTTACTCATCGCTGGACGCTGATGGCGTCCCGGCCGCGCTTGGCTTCCGGCGCTTACCGATATTTTTCGTATCGCGGTGGCGCTTCTTCACCCGCGGTTTCTCTTTTTCATCTTTTTTCTTCTGCGCACGCTTCGCCAGCACTTTCTTCGATGGCTTACCCGTCAGCTTCTCGCTCGGCGCACGGGTCGTCGGGCGCAGTTCATCGATAACTCTGGCTTTCAACGGCTCTTCAATATAGCGACCAATCTTACCCAGCAGCAGGTGGTCATGAGCCTCGACCAGAGAAATGGCGGTCCCTTTTTTACCGGCGCGGCCGGTACGACCGATACGGTGCAGGTAGGTATCCGCGGTACGCGGCATATCGAAGTTAAAGACGTGGCTGACGTCCGGAATATCGATACCGCGGGCAGCGACGTCGGTGGCGATCAGCACGTTGACGCGGCCGTCGGTCAGGCGCTTGATAGCTTCGTTTCGCTTGGCCTGCACCATCTCGCCTTCCAGCCAGCAGGTGTTAATCCCGGCCTCACGCAGCCAGTTAGCCAGCTCATGCACGCGCTCACGCTTACGCACAAACACGATAGCTCGGGTGGCTTCCGGCTGTTGCAGCAGATTCACCAGCAGTTTGGTTTTATGTTCGATATCGTCGGCGCGGTAGTACCACTGATGGATTTTCTTACGCTCGCGGGTTGACGGATTGGCGGAAACTTCAACCGGCTCCTCCAGCAGACGCTCAGCAAAGTCTTTGATCGCATCGCCTTCCAGCGTCGCGGAGAACAGCATAGTCTGCTTGCGCCAGCGAGTTTCACCGGCGATGGTTTCGATATCCTGGGCAAAACCCATATCCAGCATGCGGTCGGCTTCATCGAGGATTAGGGTCTCGACGGCGCGGCAGTCGAAATTCTCTTCTTTAATATATTGCAGCAGGCGACCGGTGGTGGCGACTACGATGTCCTGGTTTTCGCTGAACACTTCCGCGTGGTTCATGTACGCCACGCCGCCGGTAATGGTAGCGATGTCCAGATGGGTATGCTTCGCCAGCTCGCGGGCGTGGTCGGCTACCTGCATCGCCAGCTCACGGGTCGGCGTCAGGATAAGAATGCGCGGCGGGCCGGATTTCTTACGCGGGAAATCGAGCAGGTGCTGCAACGCTGGCAGCAGATACGCCGCCGTTTTACCGGTGCCGGTCGGCGCTGAACCGAGAATGTCACGGCCATCGAGCGCAGGCGGAATAGCGGCGGCCTGAATGGCTGTCGGGCGAGTGAAACCTTTCTCCTGGAGGGCTTCCAGCAGGTTTTCGTCGAGTTCAAGTTCGGAAAAAGTCGTTACAGTCATGTTCTACCTCTGAGTGGGCCGCCGATTATAGACGTTACTGACGTAATGTTCATCTGTTTGTAAGGCTATCTGTTCTCCGGTATTGTGCATAGCCTTAGGTTCAGGAGTTTTTGTCGGCAAGGTTATTGAGGATGTCTCAGTCGAAGTTTGCGCTGCCGCGCAATGGTTTTACCTTCAAACGGTTCTTTGTCGCTCACGATCGCTGCGCCATGAAGGTGGGTACCGACGGCATTTTGCTTGGCGCCTGGGCGCCGATTGCCGGAGTGAAGCATGTGCTGGATATTGGCGCGGGCAGCGGCCTGCTGGCGCTGATGCTCGCGCAGCGTACCGGAGATGATGTGCATGTCGAGGCGGTAGAACTGGACGAAGAGGCCGCCGCTCAGGCGCGGGAAAACGCCCTCGCGTCGCCGTGGGCTTCGCGGATTGAGGTCTGGCAGGCCGATATTCATCAGTGGCAGCCGTCGCAAACTCGACGCTATGAACTGATAATCAGTAATCCGCCCTTTTTTGCCGAAGGCGTGCCATGCGCGACCTCGCAGCGAGAGCAGGCGCGGTACACCACTACGCTCGATCACGCCTCCCTGCTGACCTGTGCCGCAGAGCATATTACCGAAGAAGGTTTTTTTTGCGTGGTGTTGCCGGTGGATATTGGTAATGCGTTCATCGAACGGGCAAGGGCGATGGGCTGGCATCTGCGACTGCGTACTGACGTGGCGGAGACCGAGCTGCGACCGCCGCATCGGGTGCTGCTGGCTTTCTCCCCGACGGCAGGGGAGTGTTTCAGCGACAGGCTGGCGATCCGCGGGCCAGAGCAGCAATATTCGGAAGGCTTTACCGCTCTGACCGAGGACTTTTATCTCTTTATGTGAGCCAGGGGCGAGAGTATCGACGGGCCGCTGTCAGGCAGCGGCTGCGGATAGTCGAGGGTATAATGCAGACCGCGGCTCTCCTTACGCAACATCGCGCAGCGTACGATAAGCTCCGCCACCTGCACCAGATTGCGCAGTTCCAGCAAATTATTCGAGACGCGGAAGCGGGCGTAATACTCATCCAGCTCCTGCTGGAGCATGGTAATGCGCCGCAGGGCGCGCTCCAGCCTGCGGGTGGTGCGCACAATCCCCACGTAATCCCACATCAGCAGGCGCAGTTCGTGCCAGTTGTGCTGGATAACCACCAGTTCATCCGGGATCTCCACCTGACTTTCATCCCATGCTGGCAGCGTGGCGACCTTCTGGGCGAGCGGCAGGCGCCGGGCAATATCCTCCGCGGCGGACCAGCCATAGACCAGGCACTCCAGCAACGAGTTCGACGCCATACGATTCGCGCCGTGCAGCCCGGTGTAGCTAACTTCGCCGATGGCGTATAAACCATCGACGTCGGTGCGGCCATTATCATCCACCATCACGCCGCCGCAGGTGTAATGCGCGGCGGGGACGACCGGCACCGGCTCTTTGGTTAAATCAATTCCCAGGCCGAGCAGCTTTTCATAAATCATCGGGAAATGCTGGCGAACAAACGCCTCGGGTTTATGGCTGATATCAAGGAACATACAGTCTACGCCCAGGCGCTTCATTTCATGGTCGATGGCGCGGGCGACGATATCGCGCGGGGCCAGCTCGCCGCGCTCGTCAAAGTCCGGCATAAAGCGGGTGCCATCCGGGCGTTTAAGGTGGGCGCCTTCGCCGCGCAGCGCTTCAGTAAGCAGGAAATTACGCGCCTGGGGGTGATATAGCGCGGTGGGGTGGAACTGGTTAAACTCCAGATTCGCCACCCGACATCCCGCCCGCCAGGCCATCGCAATCCCGTCTCCGGAAGAGACGTCGGGGTTAGTGGTATATTGGTAAACCTTCGCGGCCCCGCCGGTAGCGAGTACTACGGCTTTCGCGCTGCAGGTTTCCACCCGCTCTTTATTACGATTCCAGATCCATGCCCCGACCACCCGGCGGGTGCCCGGCAGGCCAATCTTATCCGATACGATCAAATCGACGGCATTGCTGCGCTCAAGGATGCGGATATTAGGATGGGCAAGCGCTTTATCGACCAGCGTCGTCTCTACCGCTTTGCCGGTGGCGTCGGCGGCGTGAAGAATGCGCCGATGGCTGTGCCCCCCTTCGCGCGTGAGATGATAGCTCTCTTCGCCATTGGCCTGGACCTGGGTGTCAAACAGCACTCCCTGATCGATAAGCCACTGGACGCATGATCGGGCGTTGCTGGCGACGAAGGTGACCGCATGACGATCGCAGAGCCCCGCGCCGGCGATGAGGGTATCTTCGACATGGGATTCAATACTGTCCGTCTCATCGAAGACGGCGGCAATCCCACCCTGGGCGTAGAACGTCGAACCTTCGCTGATCGGCCCTTTACTCAGCACTGTCAACGAACTGTGCTCAGCCAGGCGCAGGGCAAGGGAAAGACCGGCAGCGCCGCTGCCGATAATCAACACATCACAAGAGAAGTCAGGAGTGGTATTCATTGTCTTTGTTTAATTTACTAAACACATTTAGCTCACAATAGCACCGGTCCGTGAGGAATCGTACAATTTTTTTGTCTGCTGTTGTGACGGCTAAACAAAAGGCGAACGGAAACGGCGTCTTGCGCGCTGAAAATGAGACGCGGGGCAGGTTGATGGCATTGGATTTTATAGTGAAATAAACGGCGTGTTACGATACCCTTCAGACGGGCCTGCGCTTTTTCTTATTGACTTACCTATCGTTTAGCAACCTGGGCATATAATGATTGATAACGATCTGCCGCCGTTGCCAGACAAAAAACAAAAAGCGTAACGGAACTTTATTGTTTTCATGCACTCCAACAGTCAGCTTGCTCATAATGCAGATTTTGGGTGGTGTTTTGAAGACGCATGGGAATTGGGTTTGGGGAGACATTACCTCGGATGAGCGAGCAGTTAACGGATCAGGTCCTTGTTGAACGGGTCCAGAAAGGAGATCAGAAAGCGTTTAATTTGCTGGTAGTGCGCTATCAGCATAAGGTCGCGAGCCTGGTTTCCCGCTATGTACCGCCGGGCGATATCGCTGACGTTGTTCAGGAATCGTTCGTTAAGGCATGGCGTGCGCTGGACTCTTTCCGGGGAGATAGCGCTTTTTACACCTGGTTATACCGTATCGCCGTCAACACGGCGAAGAATTATCTGGTTGCTCAGGGGCGCCGTCCGCCGTCCAGCGATGTTGACGCCAACGAGGCGGAAAACTTCGAAAGCGGCGGGGCGTTGAAAGAAATTTCGAACCCTGAGAACTTAATGTTGTCAGAAGAACTGAGACAAATAGTTTTTCGTACCATTGAATAGCTCCCGGAAGATTTACGCATGGCAATTACGTTACGGGAGCTGGATGGCCTGAGCTATGAAGAGATAGCCGCTATCATGGATTGTCCGGTTGGGACGGTGCGTTCGCGTATCTTCCGGGCGCGAGAAGCTATTGATAATAAAGTTCAACCGCTTATCAGGCGTTGACGATAGCGGAATACTGGAAAAGGGTATCAGGCATGCAGAAAGAAAAACTTTCGGCTTTAATGGATGGTGAAACGCTGGATAACGAACTGCTCAACGAGCTGAGTCGTTCTTCTGAGATGCAAAAAACCTGGGAGAGTTATCACCTTATCCGCGATACGCTGCGTGGCGATACCGCTGAGGTGCTGCAATTTGATATCTCCGCCCGGGTGATGGCCGCCATTGAAAATGAGCCCGTTCGTCAGACGGCGCCGCTTATTCCTGAATCTCAGCCCGCACCGCATCAGTGGCGGCAGATGCCGTTCTGGAACAAGGTGCGTCCGTGGGCCAGCTCCCTGACTCAAATGGGCGTTGCCGCCTGCGTATCGCTTGCGGTTATCGTCGGCGTCCAGCACTATAATGGTCAGTCTGATTCCGCTCAGCAGCCAGAAGCGCCGGTGTTCAATACGCTGCCCATGATGGGTAAAGCAAGCCCGGTAAGTCTTGGCGTGCCGGCTGACGCGTCAGCGGGAAGCGGCCAGCAGGCGCAGGTCCAGGAACAGCGCCGCCGAATTAACGCCATGCTGCAGGACTACGAACTGCAGCGCCGCCTGCACGCTGAGCAGCTTCAGTTTGGCCAGGCCCAGACTCAGCAGGCCGCAGTCCAGGTACCGGGCTATCAAACTTTAGGAACGCAATCGCAGTAATGAAGCAACTTTGGTGTGCCATGTCGCTCATGGCAGGCAGCCTGTTGTTCTCTGTCAACGCCTCGGCTGATACATCGTCCGGGGCGTTGTTGCAGCAGATGAACCTGGCCAGCCAGTCTCTCAATTATGAACTGTCTTTTGTTAGCATCAGCAAACAAGGCGTTGAGTCGCTGCGCTATCGTCACGCGCGACTGAACAACCAACCGCTGGCGCAGTTGCTGCAGCTGGACGGTCCGCGCCGGGAAGTGGTCCTGCGCGGCACGGAAATCAGCTATTTTGAACCCGGTCTCGATCCGTTCACCCTGAACGGCGACTATATCGTCGATTCGCTGCCATCGCTGGTATATAGCGATTTCAAACGCCTCTCCGCGGCGTATGATTTTATCTCCGTGGGCCGTACCCGTATCGCTGACCGCCTCTGCGACGTGATCCGCGTCGTGGCTCGCGACGGCACGCGCTACAGCTTTATCGCCTGGCTGGATGCTGAAACCAAGCTGCCGCTGCGCGTCGATTTGCTCGACCGCGACGGGGAAACGCTGGAGCAGTTCCGGGTCGTCTCCTTCAACGTTGGCGATAACGTCAGCGCCAGCATGGAGACGCTGGCAAAAGCGAATTTGCCGCCGCAGCTGTCGGTGCCTGAAGGAGGCGACAAAGCCAACTTCAACTGGGCGCCGACGTGGCTCCCGCAGGGCGTGACTGAGGTTTCCAGCAGCCAGCGCCGTCTTCCCACCTTTGACGGTCCGGTAGAATCACGTCTCTATTCCGACGGCTTGTTCAGCTTCTCGATCAATATCAACCGCGCCACGGCGGCCAGCAGCGACCAGCTGTTGCGCACCGGCCGACGCACCGTCAGCACGACGGTGCGCGATAACGCGGAGATTACCGTAGTGGGCGAGCTGCCGCCGCAGACGGCGAAGCGTATCTCTGACAGTATTAAATTCAAGGCAGTACAATGATTAAAGAGTGGGCTACCGTGGTTTCCTGGCACAACGGCGTGGCGCAGGTGCACTGCGACGTTAAAGCCTCCTGCAGCAGCTGCGCCTCCCGTGCCGGCTGTGGTAGCCGGGTGCTAAACAAGCTGGGGCCGCAGACCAGCCATACCATTAGCGTGCCCTGCGAGCAGCCGTTGGCCGCGGGGCAAAAAGTGGAGCTGGGGATCGCTGAAAGCAGCCTGCTGGGCTCAGCGATGCTGGTGTATATGGCGCCGCTGGCGGGGCTGTTTGTAATGGCGTCTATTTTTCAGGTGCTGTTTGCCAGCGATATTGCGTCACTTTGCGGCGCGCTGCTGGGCGGCGTCGGCGGCTTCCTGGTGGCGCGCGGTCTGTCGCCGCGACTGGCGGCACGTCAGTCCTGGCAGCCGGTGATTTTGAACGTCGCACTGCCGCCGGATCTGCTGCGTGTTGATACGCCTTCCTCCGACATGGGCCAGTGATTTCACTGGCCCTTATCTTTATTTACCTTTCCTGTTACAACGCCACAATTTCTGCGGGTATGCTGGATCTAACAGCATTTCCTGGTTTCGCGGATGTAGTGTAGAATGCGGCGTTTTCGGATTAAAAAACGTCAGGCACAGTACAGCGGCCTCATGATACTCGTAAGGCATAATTAACTCTAAATATGAAGAATATACGTAACTTTTCGATCATCGCTCACATCGACCACGGTAAGTCGACGCTGTCTGACCGTATCATCCAGATTTGCGGTGGCCTTTCTGATCGTGAAATGGAAGCCCAGGTTCTGGACTCCATGGATCTTGAGCGCGAACGCGGGATCACCATCAAGGCGCAGAGCGTCACCCTGGACTATAAGGCCAGCGACGGTGAGACCTACCAGCTGAACTTTATCGACACCCCGGGCCACGTGGACTTCTCTTATGAAGTTTCCCGTTCTCTTGCCGCGTGCGAAGGCGCGCTGCTGGTGGTAGACGCCGGGCAGGGGGTAGAAGCCCAGACCCTGGCCAACTGCTACACTGCCATGGAGATGGATCTCGAAGTGGTTCCGGTACTCAACAAGATCGACCTGCCTGCGGCCGACCCTGAGCGCGTAGCGGACGAGATTGAAGATATCGTCGGGATCGACGCCCACGACGCGGTGCGCTGCTCAGCGAAAACCGGCGTCGGCGTGACCGACGTGCTGGAGCGTCTGGTGCGCGATATCCCACCGCCGAAAGGCGATCCGGACGCGCCGCTGCAGGCGCTGATTATCGACTCCTGGTTCGATAACTACCTCGGCGTGGTGTCGCTGGTGCGGATTAAAAACGGCACCATGCGCAAGGGCGACAAGATCAAGGTCATGAGCACCGGCCAGGTCTATAACGCTGATCGTCTGGGCATCTTCACCCCGAAACAGGTTGACCGTACCGAGCTGAAATGCGGCGAGGTAGGCTGGCTGGTCTGCGCGATCAAAGACATCCTCGGCGCGCCGGTGGGCGATACCCTGACCGCCGCCCGCAACCCGGCAGACAAAGCGCTGCCTGGCTTTAAGAAGGTGAAACCGCAGGTGTATGCCGGCCTGTTCCCGGTGAGCTCCGATGATTATGAAGCTTTCCGCGACGCGCTGGGCAAACTGAGCCTTAACGATGCCTCTCTGTTCTACGAGCCAGAAAGCTCTACCGCGCTGGGCTTCGGCTTCCGCTGCGGCTTCCTCGGCCTGCTGCACATGGAGATCATCACCGAGCGTCTGGAACGGGAATTTGATCTGGATATCATCACCACCACCCCCAGCGTGCGCTACCGCCTTACCCTGACCGACGGCACTGTGGAGATGATCGACAATCCTTCCAGCTACCCCGACCCCTCCAACATCGTCAAGCAGGAAGAGCCTTTTGTGGATGTTCACCTGTACACCCCCAACGACTATGTGGGCGGCCTGATGGATCTGTGCCAGAACAAGCGCGGCGTGCTGATCGACATGAAGTATCTGGACGATGTGCGCGTTGATCTGCACTATGCTCTGCCGCTGGGCGAGATCGTGTACGACTTCTTTGATGCCATCAAGAGCCGCAGCCGGGGCTACGCCAGCTACGATTACGAGTTTAAGGAGTACCGCGAGAGCGACCTTGTCAAGCTGGACTTCCTGCTCAATGGCGACCCTGTGGACGCGCTGTCCATGATCGTGTTCCGCGATAACGCCTATGCCAAGGGCCGCCGCATCTGCGAAAAGCTGCGGGATAACATCCCCCGCAACCTGTTCGAGATCCCGGTACAGGCTGCCATCGGCGGCAAGATCATTGCCCGTGAGACGGTCAAGGCCATGCGCAAGGACGTGCTTGCCAAGTGCTACGGCGGCGACATCTCCCGCAAAAAGAAACTGCTGGAAAAGCAGAAGGAAGGCAAAAAGAAGATGCGTCAGCTGGGCAGCGTTTCCCTGCCCAGTGAAGCCTTTACCGCTGTGCTCAAGCTGGACAGCGACGACGATTAAACTTTATAGATCAAAGAGAACCCGCGCTCTGGTATGCTGCAATGCACCCAGCGCGCGGGTTCTATCTGTTTTTTCACAACCTCAGTTTACAACAAAAAATGAGATAGGCACCCCCTTTCGGGGAAACCTATCTCATTTTTTTGTTGGGACTATTTTGCAACAGTCCCTTTACGTTGGGGCGTTAGGGGGCCGCTTACAGTCTCTTGACTGCTCTTTTCCGATTTGCTTCTGCCCGGATTATACATGATTTCAGTGCAAAAGTCATCGAAACCTGCGCGAAACGTTCTTGAATCTGCGTGAACGAATCATCTGGGCAGCAAAAAAGCCCCGGAAAGGCTGTCTGGGTGCCTTCCGGGGCTGCTGTGAAAGATGACTGCATCAGTAATACTTTTCAGTCAAAAAGTACTACTGATACACTGCTTCGAGGGCTTTCTCACTCACTTTTCTGCTTCAGGCGGGCGTATTCGGCATCGGCCTGAATGGCTGCAGAGGTGAAGCTGTTGTTGTTCCACCAGCTGATCAGCGCGGCCACGGTGGTGATGCCGGCGGTCACCAGCTGTTCCACAGTCTGGCTCTCAATGGGCAGCATAGGTTTGCCCAGAGCGCTCAGCACCTGATTGGTCAGGGCAAGCAGCAGCACAGCGGTGCGGGCGATGGTGGCGGCAGAAATTTTACCAAAGTTCATATCAATTCCTCACTTTCTCATTTTGTTCAAGGTCAGCGATGCGGTGGTTGGCCACCTTCATCTGTTCTTCTAAAATCGGTACGCGGCGGGCAAAATTGTTATGCTCACGCACCTCGCGGGTCAGCTCTTCGAGCTTGGTGTCGGTTACGGCCTGACTGCGGCTGTTGGCGATCAGCACGCCGATCAGGGTCACGGCCCCGGCAATGACAGCGGATAAGATCGTTTCCATTCCGTTCACCGCCTTTACCCGACCCACCGGCTTTTTGCTTTGCGCACATCCACATGGACAAAGCCTTTTGCGGGGTAGCGGCCGATGCCGCCGGTGCCGGGCAGCAGGGTCTCGGCGTAGGCGGCAAGCTGCTCCACCGGCACGCCGGACACCCGGATATCCGCGGCACGGCCATACTGATGCTGGCTGTAAACCGCCCCGCCCACAGCCCTGTTGTGTGCAGCGGTGCGGTAGCCGCTGGTAATGACCACCGGTGCGCCAAAATGGTCACGGATGGCCTGCAGCACCTGCACCAGTTCGCTGTCCACAAACAAAGGGTCGGTGCCGTCTTTGCAGGCAAATTCCTTTGCGCGGAAGCTGCGGCTCAGCAGCGTTTCGCCATCCCTTGTGCGGGAGTAAACATTAAGCATGGCCGTCCTCCTGCAGCAGCGCTGCCACGGCATCCCTCAGCCGGGCGGGCACATCCTCCAGCGTTTTGATGCCCTTGCGGATCAGGGCCGCATAGATCCTTGCCATTACACACCACCTCCTTCGTACAGTTCACACAGGGCCAGCTGCAGGTCGGTCAGCTGGCAGGTCAGGCTGGCAATCGTCTCGGGCAGATGGGCTGCTTCCTCGGCCTGCTGGCGCTCTTTTTCCCGCGCGGCCAATTCTTCTTCCGTATAGCGGATGTATCTCTGCACCGGCACCTGTTCGGTCCATGCGGCCTGCGCAGGCACGCCCGGCACGTCGATGACCTTCCGCACATCCCTGCCGCCGCCGGGATACTCCGTTACGGTCTCGTAGTGGCTCACTTCCTCCACGCCTTCCACGGCGGGGTGCTCCACTGGCTCGGTGTCGTCCACCAGATACCCAAGCGTCAGGTCAGGGTTTTCAATGGCTGCACCGTTCTCGTCAATGATCTTCATGGTTCAAAACCTCCTTTCTCAGGCCACGCGCCGCCAGATGTGCACATAGTAGGCGGCAGGCTGCACGGTGGCGCTGCGGCCGTAGATGGCATTAGACTTGGACGCATCCAGACTGAACTTATATACATCAGAAAAGGAATTGTATTCGCCCGTAGATGTGATCACGTTGCCGGCAGTGAATGCGCCGGATACCTTATGTTCACCCTTTTTTACATCCGCGACAAAAGAGCCTGTGATGTTCGGCAGTCCGGCCTTTACTGTGGTGCCCGCTGCGTGGCTGCTGCTGGCACCCATCAGCACGCGCTCCGATGCGATCTGCTCCCATGTGCCGCCAAACAGGGCGGCAGGGCTGGTGGGGTCGGTGCTCTGGTAGATGCTGCCCACCGGGTAGGCAGCGGAGCTGGGTGCGGCCAGCAGAGCATCGACATCTTCCTTTGTATAATAGGAAGAAAAATCGGCACCGAAGGTGCGCAGGGCGTTTGCCTTTTCGGCAGCGGTCCATTCCCCGGCGGCTGCGGCGGTGGTCAGAGCCTTCTTCACGCCATAAGGCAGCAGGGCTGCGGTCAGCGGCAGAAGTGCATCCGTCATGCTGTCCAGCTGTTCGCGGGCAGCTGGTGCGATGATCAGGGTTCCGTCGCTGCGCACGTTGATGCCGCAGGCGGGGTCCACCCGCACTGCGCCGGGGGCCGAAGCCGTGGGCACCGTGCTGCTGCGCAGATAGGGCGACAGATCCGGCATGGCGGCAGTATCGGTCAACACGGCCCCGGTGTTGGGGTCCACGCTCAGCACCCGAAGCAGCTGGCCGGAGACCGGAACTGCCGGGCAGGGAAGCGCCCCCACATCCTGCGCCGTCAGTTTTACGATGCCGCTTTTGCCGTTCACGCTCACTACCTGACCGTCGGTAGGCACAAGCTCCTCTGCCCGTGCGGCAGCAGCCTCGGCACGGGCTGCACAGCGGGATGCAGCGGCACTGTCGGCGCTGGTGCGCTGTGCCGCGGTCTGGGCCTGTGCCGCATTGGATGCCGTGCTTGCAGCACTGGCTGCGGCACGCTGCGCGGCGGTGGAAGCGGTACTGGCACTTTCCAGCACACGCGCCACGAACTGCTCATACTGCGAGGGCGGCAGCTCTTCCGCGCCGCCGTCGGTGGGCAGGATGGCGTAGGTGTCGTAGCTGCCGGGCCGGGTATAGGCGGCGTAGCCGCTGGCATCGATGGCTGCCAGCATCCACTGTCCGCCGGTGCTTCCGGTCAGGCGGCGGTCCACGGTGACGCAGTGCTGCGTGTCCAATGAGACCGGTGCCAGCAGGGTGCCGTCGCTGCGGCGCAGGTAGAGCGCAACGGTGCACCCGGCCCATGCTTCCGGCAGCGTAAAGCACAGCTCGTCCACACCGGCAGCGTTCTGTGCACCGAGGTGCAGGCGGTGCGGCTGGGACAGAAATTCGGTGCCGCCGCACTGCCTTTGAATGATCTTGATGTTCACTTGAAAACCTTCCTTTCTGTTTTTTGTTTGATTGTACAGCCGCTGCCCGGCAGCTGCCAGTGTGGTCTTTTGCTGCACAAATTTCTGTGCTTCGGCATTTTGCCGGAAGGCGCTTTTCATGGGTAATTCGCACAGTTCTTTGTGGGTGAAAAATGGGATGAAAAAGAGGTGGCTTTGTACGGAAAACCAGCGATTTTTGGCCGCTTGCCGCATGGGAAAACGAACCCAAAAGTGCAGTTTCCGGTGCAAAAAGTCCAAAATAAATGTTAAAAATTCGTGAACAAAACACCCCAGAAAACAGGTCGAAAATCGGAAGGAAATAACCGAAAAAACAATATTTTGGAGAAAACAATGTTAAAGTTGCACAAAAAATAACGTCAAAAAACTAACAAAGTATGAGAAGGTGATTTGACAAATGGCCATTGGACTGGTAAAATAAGAGCCGCTCAACGGAACCAACAGACGTTGCAGCGTTTAAAATTTATCTGGATGAAGTAAAAAGCCGTCTTATATACGGCGCGGCGCGGGCAGATGGGGTCCGGGCCGGGAGGGCAACTGCACCCTCCGCAGCGGAGTCCAAATTGTATACGATGCTCGATTTTACCAAAAAGAGGGCATCGTATTTGATTGTGGGGCCAGATGGCTTCTGCCCGCCCCGCAGTCCGGGCGGCCGGGGCATGAAAAACATGTCCGCAGCCGCAGCCAATTTTGAAAAGAGAGGAGTTGTCTCGTATCGCTTCCGTAAAATTGAAGAAAGCATTGTCTGACTGCAAGCATGCAGTCTCTCCCCGTGTGCTGGCGTTTTGTGTCATGGTCGTGTGCCTTGTGGCTACACTCAGTGTGACCGCTGCGAATCTGCGGCTGACCTACGTCACAGACTCCAATGGTGCCCGGCAGGTGATCCTCACCTCCGAGACCGACCCTGCACAGGTTATGAACCTTTCCGGCATCCAGTCCGAAGAGGGCGATCAGGTCTATTACACGGCCTACAGCGGCAACCTTGCCGCCCTGAACATTGAGCGCGCATTCTCCGTCAGCATCACTGCCGACGGTCAGGAGTACCCCGTCAAAATGGTGTTCGGCACCGTGGCGGATGCCCTGAAGCGTGCCGGTATCACCCTGGAGGGTGACGACTACACCGAGCCTGCTCTGGACCAGCTGGTGAGCGCAGGTTCCACCATCACGGTGCACCGCGTGGACTACACCGACCGTGTGGAGACGCAGGCCATCCCCTACGATACCGAGTACGTCTACACCAGCCTGTATTTCCGCAACACCGGCCGCGCCACCACGGTGCGCCATGGTGCGGAAGGCCAGCAGACTATCACCACCCGCGACCGCTATGTGGACGGCGAGCTGGAAAACAGCATCGTGGTGGATTCCACCACCACTGTGGAGCCGACCAACCACATCGTAAAGACCTATGGCGCAGGCGCGCCGGTCTCCCCGCTGACCGGACCGGACGGCACCACCAATGCACCCGCCTCTTACAGCAAGGTGCTCACCGGAAAGGCCACCGGCTACTATTCCAAGACCGGCAAGGGTTCTTCCGGTCTGGGTCTGGGCTACGGCACTGTGGCTGTGGACCCGGACGTGATCCCCTACGGCACCAAGCTGTATATCACCTCCACCGACGGCAAGTTCGTGTACGGCTATGCGGTGGCTACCGATACCGGCATTGCCGTGCAGAAGGGCCAGATCCTTGTGGACCTGTTCTACGAGACCTACGCCGAGAGCGTGATCAATGGAGCCATTCAGGTGAACGTCTACGTGGTGGACTGAGCAGGCCGAAAAGAACCAGGGAAACCGGAACTGAAAATTTTCAACAGAAACAGAGAGCTTCTGTACACCTTCCCTTTGGGAGGGTGCGCAGAGGCTCTTTTTTATTGTCAGATTGGCAGGATTCACCATAAAATTTGTAAAAATTTAGCGGGTATGTATATAAGAGAAAAATATCAATGAAAAGATTATGGTAAATTTTACAGTAAAATGCGGCGAAACTCTTGAAAAACAGACCGAAATTCTTTAATATAAAAGGGTAAAAAGCTACAGGTGCGCTTTGTGCATCTGTACGGGGAGGAGCAGTCTATGAAACCGACCGAGGAGAAGATCCAGAGCAATGCATCGGACCTGCCGGTGTATCTGTTCAAACAGGGCAATAACTGTGAAGCATACCGCTACTTTGGCGCACACATGGAAACACGTGCCGGTGAAGCAGGTGTGGTGTTCCGCGTGTGGGCACCCCATGCTGTAGCCATCAGCGTGGTGGGCGACTTTAACAGCTGGAAGCCGGGCAGCCACCCGATGCGCAAGGTGGATGGCGATTCCGTATGGGAATTGTTCATCCCGGGCATGAAGGAATATGATGTTTATAAATACTGCGTGACCACCCGCGCAGGTGATCTGGTCTATAAGGCCGATCCCTATGCGTTCCACGCCGAGACCCGCCCGTCCAACGGCAGCAAGGTCTACGATATCAGTGGTTTTGCGTGGCACGATGATGCATGGCAGGCAGCACAGAAAAAGGCTGATGTGATCAACAGCCCGATGAATATTTACGAGATGCACGCCGGCAGCTGGAAGATGAAGGAGGGCGGCAAGCCCTACAATTATTCCGAGCTGGCAGACGAGCTGATCCCGTATATCACAGAGATGGGCTATACCCATGTGGAACTGCTGCCGGTCATGGAATATCCGTTTGACGGCAGCTGGGGCTATCAGGTCACCGGCTATTTTGCACCCACCAGCCGCTACGGCACCCCCAAGGACCTGATGGCTTTTGTGGATAAGCTCCATGCCGCCGGCATCGGTGTGATCATGGACTGGGTGCCTGCTCACTTCCCGAAGGATCAGTTCGGCCTGTACAACTTTGATGGCGAAGCCTGCTACGAGGACCCGAATCCGAAGCGCGGCGAACATAAGGAGTGGGGCACCATGGTGTTCGACTTCGGCCGCAGCGAGGTGCAGAGCTTCCTGATCTCCAGCGCACTGTATTGGCTGGAGCAGTACCATATCGACGGTCTGCGCGTGGACGCGGTGGCATCCATGCTGTATCTGGACTATAACCGCAAGCAGGGCGAGTGGGAGCCGAACAAGAACGGCGGCAAGGAAAATCTGGAGGCTGTTGCTTTCCTGCGCAAGCTGAACGACACCGTGCTGGGCCGTCACCCCCACAAGTACATGATCGCGGAAGAATCCACTGCATGGCCCATGGTCACAAAGCCTGCTTCGGACGGCGGCCTTGGCTTCAACTTCAAGTGGAACATGGGCTGGATGAACGATATGCTCAGCTACATGAAGACTGACCCGCTCTTCCGTTCCGGCAACCACAACAAGGTCACCTTCAGCTTCTTCTACGCCTTCAGCGAGAACTTTGTGCTGCCCATCAGCCACGATGAGGTGGTGCACGGCAAGGGCAGCCTGATCAACAAGATGCCCGGTGAGTACGACGCCAAGTTTGCAAACCTGCGCACCTTCTTTGGCTACATGATGGCCCACCCGGGCAAGAAGCTGCTGTTCATGGGTCAGGAGTTCGGCCAGTTCGCTGAGTGGAACGAGACAAAGCCGCTGGACTGGATGCTGCTGGGCTACGATAAGCACACCGAGCTGCAGACCTACGTCAAGACCCTGAACGCCTTCTACAAGGAGCATCCCGCCTTCTGGCAGGTGGATTACAGCTGGGAGGGTTTCCAGTGGATCGTGCCGGATGACTCGCAGCAGAGCGTCATCGCCTTCCTGCGCAAGGACACTTCCGGCAAGCAGATCCTTGTGGTGTGCAACTTCAACCCCGTCCTGCGCGAGGGCTACACTCTGGGCGCACCGGTGGCAGGCTCCTACAAGGAGATCCTGAACAGCGACGATGCAGAGTTCGGCGGTTCCGGCGCAGTCCACAACAAGGCCGTGCGCACCCACAAAAAGCCGATGCACGGCTTTGAGCAGAGCATCACGATCACCCTGCCGCCCATGAGCACCCTGTATTTTGAAGTGCCCGCCAAGCGCACCCGCAAGGCCGCAGCGGACAAGACCGATAAGGCGGGAAAAAAGACCGCAGCCAAAAAGGCAAAGACCGCTGCGGAGAAAGCTGCAGCAAAGGTGGTAAAGAAGCCGGGCCGCAAGCCCAAGGCAGAAGCTGCCGCTGCAGAGGAAAAGCCAGTGAAAAAGACCGCCCGCAAGCCCAAGGCAGAGGCAGAACCCAAGGCGGAAAAAGCACCCGCAAAAAGCACCCGCAAACCGAAAGAGCCCAAGGAATGACCCGGCACTTCGGCCGACCCATACCGCACATGTTGACGCTCATTTCCGAACAACGGAAATGTTAATGTTAAAGGGGAGAATAAAGCTATGGCAAAAGAAATTGTGGCAATGATCCTTGCCGGTGGACGTGGCTCGCGCTTGTACGCGCTGACACAGAAAACGGCAAAACCCGCAGTGTCCTTCGGCGGTAAGTACCGCATCGTGGACTTCCCGCTGTCCAACTGCGTGAACTCCAACATCGACACCGTTGGCATCGCGACCCAGTATCAGCCCCAGAAGCTGAACGAGTACATCGGCAACGGCCAGCCCTGGGATCTGGATCGTCTGCACGGCGGCGTGCACACCCTGCCGCCCTACGAGCAGGCAAAGGGCACCGACTGGTACAAGGGCACTGCAAACGCCATCTACCAGAACATTGGCTTCATCGACAGCTACGATCCCGAGTATGTGATCATCCTGTCCGGCGACCAGATCTGCAAGCAGGACTATGCCGACTTCCTGCGCTTCCACAAGGAAAAGGGCGCAGAGTTCTCTGTGGCTGTTATGGAAGTGGACTGGAAGGAAGCCTCCCGCTTCGGCCTGATGGTGGCTGACGAGAACGACCGCATCACCGAGTTCCAGGAGAAGCCCCCGGTACCCAAGTCCAATCTGGCTTCCATGGGCATCTACATCTTCAACTGGGATGTGCTGAAGAAGTATCTGGAAGAGGACGAAGCAGACCCCAACTCCAAGAACGATTTTGGCATGAACATCATCCCCGCCCTGCTGCGCGACGGCCGCAAGATGTACGCCTACCGCTTTGCCGGCTACTGGCGTGA
>ENA-UEQJ01000762-UEQJ01000762.1-human-gut-metagenome-genome-assembly--contig:-NODE-762-length-26688-cov-6.549998_pt1 | contig 26688 bp, 25 predicted proteins | sample MGYA00242937_ERZ507938 | MGnify/ENA primary metagenome ERZ507938 (study PRJEB26167, sample SAMN06115437) | human gut metagenome | host: Homo sapiens | place: China:Gansu | collected 2015-07-03 | study...
TGTTTTATGCCGATTTCGCGAATTTTTCGTTCTTGTCACGGCTTTGTCACGAATCCGACATAATTTTCTTCTGAAGAAAACATCCGTCGACATACGCACACATAAACAAACATACGCACATGCGCGCGCGAGCGCGCCTTAGGAACCAATTGACCATGGCTGAGACCATTCTTGTTGTTGAAGACGAACCGGCAATCCGAGAACTGATCGGCTTTGCCTGCGAATCATCCGGCTACGCCGTGCTGCGCGCCGGCAGCGTTAAGGAAGCTAATGACCTTCTTTCCCAAAACCGCGTCCACCTGATCCTTCTGGACTGGATGCTTCCCGATCTTTCGGGCCTGCAGTGGCTCGATAAACTCAAGCGCGACGAGCGCTACGCCGCCGTACCTGTGATCATGCTCACAGCCCGCGGCACCGAAAGCGACAAGGTCGCGGGACTTGATGCCGGCGCCGACGACTACGTCGTCAAGCCCTTCTCGCCGCGCGAACTCATCGCTCGCATGCGCGCCGTTTTGCGTCGCGGCGGAACGGAAGCCGAAAAAACAGTCACCTGCGGGCCGCTTACTATCAACGAAGCCCGCTTCTCGGCCAAGGTCGAAGGAGAACCAATCAAGCTCGGCGTGATCGAATTCAAGATGTTGCTGGTGCTCGCCTCGTCGCCTGGTCGCGTCTATTCGCGGGCTCAGCTCCTGTCGCGAGTATGGGACGACTCAACCGAGCTCGACGAGCGCACCGTCGACGTTCATATTCTTCGCCTGCGCAAGCAACTAGCAGGCACAGCTGCGGCCTCTCTGGTCGAAACCGTCCGCGGTCTGGGTTACCGCGCCAACGACGCCGTCTGAAAGTGATTTCGCCATGGTTAAGCGTCTGAAACTAATGGCGCCGGTCATATTCCGGCTCATCCTGCTCTGCTGCCTCTGTCTGGGCATTGCGGGACTTGCCGATCCCATCTGGGGCTTCGGCCTGTTGATTCTCGGGCTTTTTCTTGAGATCTTCATGCATCTCAACTACATCGTGCTGCTCGCGCAATGGCTCGAAGAGCCGGGACTTCCCGATACGCCGTCAGTACGTTCGGGGATCTGGAGTGAAATCTTCTACCGCATTTCAAAGAGCCGCAGACAGCTCGAAAAGAACACGCGGCGCTTGACCGAACGTGAAGCACGCTACCGCAAGACGCTTGCCGCATTGCCCGAAGGCATCGTACTTGTGAAATCCGACTGGTCGGTGACGTGGTGCAACGATGTCGCCGAAAAAATCTTCGGCATACAGGGTGAAGACGACGTCGGTCGCCACCTTCTTGCCTTCATTTCCGACGAAGGGCTACAGAACTACATCAAGTCCGGCAACTTTGCCTCTTCTTACATCCTGCGAACCAAAACACCAAATACGGCCCACGAAATCCGCCTCGTTGATGTCGATCGCAAAACGCGCATCCTGATTGCCCGCGACGTGACCGAACAGGAACGACTCGACGCGATGCGGCGCGACTTCGTTGCTAACGTCTCGCACGAACTGAGAACACCGCTTACGGTGCTCTCGGGTTTTCTCGACATGGCCCTGCACGGCATTGACGAAAAGGTCCCGACCAAACTCGAGCTTCAGGCATCTCACCTGCAGCTCATGCGCGAGCAGGCCGGCCGCATGCAGCGACTCATCAACGATCTGCTCACGCTTTCGCGCCTTGAAAACGAAGAACAGACCAAGCCGTCCGAAACCATCAACCTCTCGGCCATGCTCAGCACAATTGCCGAAGAGATTCGCGTCATGGCCGTCAAGACGCACACGGTGGAAACCGACATTGACGCCGGCATATCCGTACACGGCTGGCCCGATGAACTTCGCAGCGCCGTCGTCAACCTCATGACCAACGCCGTGCGTTATTCACCTTCAGGCGGCACCATCAAGCTGACGGGTAGAATCAAGGGAAACGGCGCCATTGCTATAAGCGTCACCGACAACGGCATCGGCATTGCCGAAAAAGACATTCCGAGACTGACAGAACGCTTCTACCGCGTTGACAAATCACGTTCACGCGACACAGGCGGCACCGGTCTGGGGTTAGCTATCGTCAAGCACGTGCTCATTCATCTCAACGCCACAATGCACATCGAAAGCCAGCTCGGCGAAGGCTCGACCTTCACCGTGGAAATTCCGGCTTCGCTCAACGCCTCCTCTCAAAACGGGCCTCAGGCTTGACGCGGGACTTTCAGGACGACGGACTGTCTGCCTTTTGACGCAAACAGTCCGCTCGCCCAAAAAGCCTCCCCGATTAACGGCGAAAAAACAAATCGTGTCAGCGCTTAGACCGCCCTGTTCCGTATAGAATCAAAGCGAGTCTCTGATTTCGTCGGACAAACCGGTCCTGGTTCGAACCGCCCCGATTTCGCCTATGCAATCCAGTCTTCTGGTCTTCACCGACTCCGTCGGCATTGTCTCCTTCGCCCTCTCGGGACTTTTGGCCGCCAAAGAAAAGAAAATCGACCCTGTCGGCGTCTTCGTCGTCACCTTTGTCACCGCGTTCGGCGGCGGAATCGTGCGCGATCTCATCATCGGCAACCGTCCCATGTATTGGATCGCCAACCAAGAGTACATCTGGGCGACGTTGGCCCTGTCGGTCTTTGCGCCATCCGTCCTACGGCACTTTGAGGACAAACTGCATCAAAGACTTCTCGTATGGCTTGATGCCGTCGGGCTGGGATTTTTCACCGCAGGCGGCACCTCGCTTTCTCTGACCTACGATCTTCCCTATCTTCCCGCCGTCCTGATGGGCGTATGCACGGGTGTATTCGGAGGGCTTCTTCGCGACGTATTTCTCAACAGGCTGCCGATGGTGATGTCCGATCAGTTGCCATACGCCTCCGCCGCCTTTGTGGGCGGCTGGCTCTATATCGGACTGCACGCGGCCGGCACTTCGGAATTTGCCGCGTTGATGACGGCCACGCTCTTCATCGTGCTTGTTCGTATGCTCTGTTGGTACAAGGGATGGAGAATCGTGCGCTACGACGGGCAGCCCGAAAAGGAGACTGAAAAGAAAAACAGCCACGAGCCGCGTTGCTGACGCGACGCCTCGTCATCGGACAAGGAACACCGTTAATTACGCTTGATGCGAACGGTTTTCACGCCGTGCAAGCGCCAAGACCCCAGCCATCAAAAGTACCAGAAGGCCAATCAACGGCCAAAGACCGAAGCGTACAAAGGGCGTGGGCTTCCCCGTCGCCGTTACAAGCGTCAGATCCATATTCTGGGCGCCTGCCGAAGCCAACCGTTCGATTTTTCCGTCGGGGCCGATCAACGCAGAGTGAGCGTTCTGAACGGCCTGAATCAATGGGCGCGCGGTCTCGCGGGCTCTCATGGCGCTCATGCCCGTGAACTGAGGCAGCACGGCCTCACTAAACCACCCGAGATTGGCTGTATTGAGAATGAAGCTCGGATTGGCTTGATCCCAGGCATGGCGCAGCTCCTCGCCGAACATGTTTTCGTAGCAGATGCCCGCCGCGCCGCTCACACCGGAAACTTCAAACGGCTCGCCTCCAACAGGCCCTCTGAGCTGATCGGCCATCGGAATGCCCAGTGCATCCACAAACCATCGGAATCCGGCGGGCACGAATTCTCCGAATGGCACAAGATGATGCTTGCGATAGAAGAGCTGCGCGGGCTTGTTTTTATCGGCGGCCATCCACATACCGTTGTAGTAGCGGCCAGGGCCTTCCCGATAAAAAGCATTGAATACCACGGAAGCGCCGGTCTTTGCGGCCACATCTACGGCGGCAAGCGCCGGGACATCCAGTCCGTTGCGCAAAGGCGTCGCGATCGTACTTTCGGGCCACACGATCAGATCAAGCTGCTTTCCCATGGCAGAGCGGCTGCTCATAGCTACTGCGCGATCGATGCGTTTGACTGCCGTCGACTGCGTGTAACTCATCGCAACCGGCAGATCGGGCTGCACCAGACGCACTTCAAGTCTGGAGCCTGGTTCGCTGTAGCTCACGTCGTTGAGCACAAGCGTTACCATCGCCAAAGCGCCCAGAACGATCGCGTCGACCGTCTTGAGCCACGGCTTCTTGTCTTCATGCGGAAAAAGCAATTCAACGGCAAAGCCAACCGTCAGAACAACTGCGAAACCCACACCGTAGACACCCGCAATCGGCGCCCAGGCCCCGAAAAAATCCGATGAGTAAGCGTAACCGACGGAAAGCCAGCCGAAACCTGCAGGCTCCACACCCCGCAGCAGTTCAAATATCGACCACAGCACCGGCAACAGGACGATGAGCTTGAGTCGCCGCGACACCGGCAGCACACGCGTGATTCCAGTCACACAACCGATAAAGCAGGCGAGCACTGCCCCCAAAAGAACAATGGCCGTGACCGACAGCATCATGCTGAGCTGCCCGTGATCATGAAGCGAGCCGTAGCACCAGCGCAGCCCCACGGAGAAAAAGACGATGCCCCAGAGCCAGCCGAACAAAAAGCCTTCTTTCTTGCTACCGGGCTGCACCGTCACTAAAAACAACACGGCCAGAGATACCAACAGGAACCAATTGGCCGCCGGCACGGAAAAAGCGATGCTGCCCAAGGCGCCCGCAAGCGCCACGGCAACATAGCGAAGCACAGTACCCGTACGCCCCGAGGTGAGAGTGTTTAAAAACGTCATGCAGCCGACTCGATGCTTTTCGTCTCGTCCGTGCGTGCCGCAGAAACCAAACGCTCGACAAGAAAGAGATGGGCCTGACGTTCGTCGGCGGTAAGCACCTTGAAGCGGAAACCGTCAATTTCAACGCTTTCACCGCGGTGAGGAACATGTTCGAGTCGATCGCTCACCAGGCCGCCCACCGTCTCGCAATAGTCATCTTCCAGGTGCACGCCGAAGAAATCATTGAACTGATCGAGATACGTCTCCGCCTTCACGCGCCAGCGCTCGTTATCGACCGGCGTAATGTTGTCTTTGCCGAGATTGATATTGTCGAATTCGTCGGCGATTTCCCCAACGATTTGCTCGATAACGTCTTCAATCGTGATCAGACCTGAGACAGAACCAAACTCGTCAATCACCAAAGCCATGTGATTACGCGTGATGCGGAAGTCACGCAGGACGACGTTCAAAGGTTGGGTTTCGGGAATAAATCGGGCCGGTCGAAGGTGGGCTCGAATGTCATACGAAGGATCCACAAACAGACGCAGCAAGTCCTTTGCGTGCAATACGCCCTTGACCTCGTCCAGATCGCCTTCGATGACGGGAAAGCGGGAGTGTCCGCGGCTGATGACCTTGGGAAGCCAGACCTCTCTGGGTTCTTCTAAATCCACCGCTTCGATCTGAGCGCGGGGGACCATCAGATCGGAAGCGCAAAGATGCCCCACTTTAAGGGCGCCTTCCATCATGGTGAACGCTTCGGTATCAATGATCTTTTGCCCGTGCGCGCGCTTCAAGGTCTTGGAAAATTCCTCGGCCGTCGTGGGTTCTTTCTTGAAAAAGGAACGCAGTTTGTCAAAAAAACCTGGTTCTTCGGATGCGGTTGTTTCTTCTGTTTGCGGTTGATCTTGCATACAAGCCGGCAGCAATTGGCTTTGCGCCGGTTATTTGGTAGACATATTTTCCGAGGATAGCAAAATCCTGACGTTAGTGAAAGAGAGCGCCGCACCAGATGACAATCACCGGTCTTCGCACAACCACCTTGAACAAATTGTCGACTCGGTCATCTACGCATTCTGTTTTTGGCCACTTTTTGCACACTCGCCAGATTCCGCTACCAAGCCCACGGTACGACAACAAGGCAGCTCCGAAGTAGTTTAGCCATCCGTCACGTATCAGATTTGACAGAGCCTTTCGAGAAAAGGTTCTTGCGGCAACGCTATCCGTATCGGTTACCGACCGAAAGAAAGTGAGTTAAGCACAAAATTGCCGCCTACCAGACAACAAGAGCGCCTTGGAATCTCTTCCTCAGCGCTCGTTTTGCCGTCAAATCTTCCGTCGTCAATCAGATGTACTTCACCGACACGATCGCGTAGTGAATCAATCCCTTCGGCGCCGGACACGTCACCTCGTCGCCCTCGTACTTGCCGATCAGGCTGCGGGCCACAGGGCTGGAAATCGAAATGCGGTTTTCCTTGATATCGGCTTCGTCGTCGCCAACGATCTGGTAGACGTTGACCTTGCCGTCTTCGTCTTCAAGTTCGACCGTTGCGCCAAACACAATACGGTCGCCCGCCTGCAGCGTCTTCGGATCAATGATCTGCAACGCGGGAATCTTGCCTTCGAGCTCGGCAATGCGACCTTCAATATGGCCCTGCATTTCCTTGGCGGCATCGTACTCGGCGTTTTCGGAAAGGTCACCCTTTTCACGCGCTTCGGCAATCGCCTGAACAACGGCCGGACGCTTGACGCGCTTGAGTTCGTCGAGTTCTGCCTTCAACTTCTCGGCCCCGGCGGCGGTAATCGGAATTCGCTGTTGCATATCTTTGTTTTGACTTGAAAAAAGAATTTTGCCCTTCTCAGAAGGGCGCAATTTTACATGGTGCCGGAGTCTTCGGTGAAGAGTCCGGCACCATGGACAGGCTTTGTTACGTTTTACGAGGAGCGTTAGGCCTTGGTCGCTTCAGCGTACATTTCCTGAAGTGAGCAGACCTGCGCATCCGACAAGTGTTTGATGCCCTCGACAGCGGCGCGGCCGCCGGCAATCGTCGTGTAGTAGGTCACGCGATTGGCCAAAGCCGCCATGCGGATGTCACGAGCGTCACTGATTTCACCGCGGGATTCGTTACTCGTAGTGATCACCAACTGAATCTCGTGGTTCTTGATCTTGTCAATCACGCTCGGACGGCCTTCAGATACCTTGTTGACCACCTTGCAAGGGATGCCGGCCTTCACAAGCGCGGCGGCAGTGCCGCGGGTTGCCACCAGGCTGTAGCCTTTGTCGAGAAGTTCGGAAGCCACCACAATGGCGCGCGGCTTGTCTTCATCACGCACGGAGATAAAGACGGTGCCCGCCGGAGGCAGAACCGAACCCGAACCGAGCTGGCTCTTAAAGAGCGCTTCGCCGAAAGTCTTGCCCACGCCCATCACCTCGCCCGTGGAACGCATTTCCGGCCCCAACACCGGATCAACGCCCAGGAACTTGGCAAACGGGAACACAGCCTCCTTCACGCAGATGCGAGAAGGCGTCACTTCCACCTTGGCACCCTGTTCGGCAAAACTCTTGCCGACCATGCAGCGAGCTGCGATCTTCGCAAGCGGCTCGCCCGTAGCCTTGGACACGAACGGAACCGTGCGGGAGGCACGCGGATTGACTTCGAGCACGTACACGAGCGGGTTTTCCGTCACAGCGCCTTTGATGGCGAACTGCACGTTCATCAGACCCACTACGCCCAAGGCCTTGGCCATCAGCGTCGTTTCGCGGCGCACTTCGTCGAGAATATCCTGTCGCAGGCTGTAGGGAGGCAGCGAGCAAGCCGAGTCACCCGAATGCACGCCCGCGGCTTCGACGTGCTGCATCAGGCCTCCGATGCGCACTTCTTTGCCATCGCACACGGCATCAACGTCCATTTCCACGGCATCGTCCAGGAAGTGATCGAGCAGCACGGGGCTGTCTTCGCTCACCACAATGGCTTCGTGCATGTAGCGCGTCAATTCCTTGGCATTGTGCACGATGTCCATGGCGCGGCCGCCGAGCACGTAGCTCGGGCGAACGACGATCGGATAGCCGATGCGTTCGGCGGCTTCAAGAGCCGCTTCCTGTGTGTGGCAGGTGGCGTTGGGAGGCTGGCGCAGCCCCAGCTCATTGATAAGCTTCTGGAAGCGTTCGCGGTCTTCAGCACAGTCGATGGCGTCCGTACTGGTGCCGATGATCTTGACGCCTTCTGCTTCGAGCGCGCGGCAGATCTTGAGCGGCGTCTGACCGCCGTACTGCACGATCACGCCTTCAGGTTTCTCGATGCGGCAGATTTCCAGCACGTCTTCGAGCGTCACCGGTTCGAAATACAGACGATCGGACGTGTCATAGTCGGTCGAAACGGTCTCGGGGTTGCAGTTGACCATGATCGTTTCGTAGCCGTCTTCGCGCAGTGCCATGGCTGCATGCACGCAGCAGTAGTCAAATTCGATGCCCTGACCGATACGGTTCGGGCCACCGCCAAGAACCATGATCTTCTGCGGTCGGTAGGCATGGCTTCGCATTCATCCTGATAGGTCGAATACATGTAAGCCGTGCGGGTTTCGAATTCGGCCGCGCACGTATCGACGCGCTTGTAGACCGGATGTACGTTGAGTTCATGGCGACGACGGCGAACGTTGGCTTCCTTGACGCCGAGCACATTTGCCAAGCGCTTGTCCGAGAAGCCTTTCTTCTTCAGGAAGAGCATTTCTTCCTTGGTTAAGTCTTCGAGCTTGACCTGAGCCACGCGCTTTTCGATATCGACAAGTTCCTTGATCTGCACCAGGAACCACATGTCGATGTCGGTCATTTGATGCACTTCGTCGAGCGTCATGCCGATGCGGAAGGCATCGGCCACGTAGAAGATGCGTTCGGGACCGGCTTCGCTGATTTCATGCACGATCTCTTCGCGATCGCTCGAAATCGGCGTAAAGCCATCCTTGCCTGTTTCCAGACCGCGCAGAGCCTTCTGGAAGGATTCCTGGAAGGTCGAGCCGATAGCCATCACTTCGCCCACGGACTTCATCTGGGTAGTCAGACGATCATTTGCCTGGGGGAACTTCTCGAAGGCAAAACGCGGCACCTTGGTGACCACGTAGTCAATCGTGGGTTCGAAGGACGCAGGCGTCGCACCGCCCGTGATGTCGTTTTTGAGTTCGTCAAGCGTATAGCCTACGGCAAGCTTGGCAGCGATCTTGGCAATCGGAAAGCCCGTGGCCTTGGAAGCAAGGGCCGAGGAACGCGACACGCGCGGATTCATTTCGATGACGATCAGACGTCCGTTCTTCGGATTGACGGCAAACTGAACATTAGAGCCGCCGGTGTCCACGCCAATTTCTCTCAGCACGGCAATGGAAGCGTCGCGCAGCAGCTGATATTCGCGATCGGTGAGCGTCTGAGCCGGTGCAACCGTGATTGAGTCACCCGTGTGAATGCCCATCGGGTCAAGGTTTTCGATCGAGCAGATGATGATGCAGTTATCGGCCTTATCGCGCACGACTTCCATCTCGTACTCTTTCCAGCCTAGAAGCGACTCTTCAATGAGCAGTTCGTGCGTGGGCGAAAGCGCCAAACCGCGCTCGCAGATTTCCACGAATTCCTGCATGTTGTATGCAATGCCGCCGCCGGAGCCGCCCAGAGTAAAGGACGGGCGAATCACGGCAGGGAATCCCACACGCTGCTGCACTTCCAGAGCTTCGGCCATGGAATAGGCAATGCCGGAACGAGCCGATTCCAGACCGATCTTTTCCATTGCCTCCTTGAAGCGCTGGCGGTCTTCGGCCTTATCGATCACGTCTGGCTTGGCGCCGATCAGCTCCACGCCGTACTTCTCCAGAATGCCCTCGCGGTTTAAGTCCATCGCGAGGTTCAAAGCCGTCTGGCCGCCCATGGTCGGCAGAATCGCATCAGGCTTTTCCTTGGCGATGATGCGCTCGAGCACCTTCCAGTTCAGGGGTTCGATGTAGGTAGCGTCGGCCATCACCGGATCAGTCATGATGGTGGCCGGATTGGAGTTGACGAGAACCACGCGATAGCCCTCTTCCTTGAGGGCCTTGCAGGCCTGAGCACCCGAGTAGTCAAACTCGCAGGCCTGCCCGATGATGATCGGACCGGCCCCGAGGATCATGATTGTTTTGATGTCTGTACGTTTAGGCATGTCTTACGCGCCTTCGTTGTAGTTCTGAGCATCGAGCTCACGCTCGATGAGTTCGATCAGAATGTGGATCACTTTGATGTGCAGCTCCTGAACGCGGTCGGCCCAACGCCCCGCCGGCGTCACCACAGCGATGTCGGCCTCGTCGGTGATCGGAGAACCGGCTTTGCCGGTCAAAGCCACCACGGTCATACCTTTGGCCTTCGCCGCCTTGGCAGCCGCCACGATGTTCTTGCTCGTTCCCGAAGTGGTGATAGCAACGAGCACGTCCTTTTCAGTTCCCATTGCTTCGATCCAGCGCGAGAACACGTGCTCGTAACCGTAGTCGTTGCCGACGCAGGCCATGTGCGAGACGTCGGAAATGGCCGCCGCCCGGTAAGGTTTGCGGTTTTGGCGATAACGTCCCGTCATCTCTTCGGCAAAGTGCATGGCGTCGCACAGACTGCCGCCGTTGCCGCAGGAATAGACGGCGCCTCCCTGACGCTGGCTTTCGGCAATAGCGTGCGCGGCCTGAGCGATGGACTCAAGCGTCGCCTCATTTTCAATCAAAGCGGCGAGCGCACTTTGCGCATTTGTAAGAGCGGACTTGACGTGATCAACTGCATTCATAATGCTGCTTCTTTCTCTAGAGCTTTGATGCGACTTTACGCTCGAGCGCTTTTCATCAGCTCGACAAACTTGTCAAAGAGCGTCTCTATGTCATGCGGACCGGGAGAGGCTTCCGGATGTCCCTGGAAGCTCATGGCGGGGGCATCGATAAATCGCATGCCCTGCAGAGACCCGTCGAACAGACTGACGTGCGTGACTTCGACGTTGTCCGGAAGCGTATCGGCATCAACCGCAAAGCCGTGGTTCTGGCTCGTGATGTTCACGCGGCCGGTCTGTTTGTCGAGCACAGGATGGTTGGCACCGTGGTGACCAAACTTCATCTTGAGCGTCTTGCCGCCGGAAGCCAAGCCCATGATCTGGTGACCAAGGCAGATGCCGAAAAGCGGAATGCGACGCTTGAGGCATTCGCGGGCCGCTTCAATGGCGTAAGTGCAGGGCTCGGGATCGCCGGGGCCGTTCGACAGGAACACGCCATCGGGATTCATGGCGAGCACTTCCTCTACGGGCGTGCGAGCAGGCACAACGGTAAGTTCAATGCCGCGGTCAACCATCAGGCGCAGAATATTGCGCTTGACACCGAAGTCATAGGCCACAACCTTGTAGGTCGGGTTCTGAAGCTTCTTAAAGCCGGGCGTGCCGTCGTTGGCGGTAAGCGTCCAGGTGCCTTCCTTGAATTCATACGGAGCCTTGCAAGTGACTTCGCTTGCAAGATCTCGCCCTACCATAGAGCCCCACTGAGCGGCGGATCGTGCGGCCGACTCAATTTCCTCGGGCGTGAGCGTCCCGTTTGCAGCCACCACGATCGTGCCGGCCTGAGCACCCTTGGTTCGCAGGATGCGAGTGAGCTTGCGGGTGTCAATGTCGCAAAGACCGACAACGCCTGCTGCACGCAGATAATCTGAAAGACTCTGTTCGGAACGGAAATTGCTCACCACCGGGCTTTCGCTGCGAATAATGAGGCCGGCGGCGCAGACCGCGGCGCTTTCCTCATCCTGGGCATTGACGCCGACATTGCCGATATGCGGGTACGTGAGCGTGACAATTTGACCCGTATAGCTCGGATCGGTCACGATTTCCTGATAGCCCGTCATGGCCGTGTTGAACACAACTTCGGCCGTCACGCTTCCCGAAGCACCGAATCCGCGTCCGAGAAAGACTTCGCCGTCGGCAAGCACGAGGGCTGCTTGCGGACGAGCATCTGTGATAATCAGACTCAAGGTTCCTCCCTATCTTTGTTCTTGAACTGACTCGATTGGATCTGTGCCTGTCCCGGCAATTTCCCCGTCCGTTAGCGAACGCAGGAAATTTTCCGGGACAAAACGTTTTGCCTGAGGTTTAGAGTTCCCGGAGCTCAGGCTAAAATTGATCCATTATACCTTGGAGGCAAGGCTGTATCGGACGAAATCGTCCTGCAAAATCATCGGTTCAAGCATGCTTCAACGCTGCTTTTGCGCGTTGAAATCGTCCGACGTTTTCGAGCCGACCTCCGAGCCAATTTCGACTTTTTTCTCAGAAGGTCAAGCGATGCAGCAAGCAAGCGAACTCGAGCAGCTCAAATCCATGACCGTGGTCGTTGCCGATACGGGCGACATTGATGCCATTGCGCAACTCAAGCCCACGGAAGCCACCACCAACCCTTCGCTCATTCTGAAGGCTGCAACGGGCGGAAAATACACGCATATTCTTGAAGCGGCCCGCTCCGTCAACGAACCGGCCGAAGCACGAATCGACCGAGTGCTTACCGGCTTTGGCGCAGCCATTCTCGAACACATTCCCGGGCGCGTCTCCACCGAGGTCGACGTCCGCCTGAGCTTTGACACCAATGCCACAATCGCCAAGGCGCGCCGCATCATCGGCCTGTACGAAGCCATGGGCATCTCCCGCGAACGCATTCTCATCAAAATCGCCGCCACTTGGCAAGGATGCGAAGCGGCTCGCGTGCTCGAAGCAGAAGGCATTCACTGCAACATGACGCTTATCTTCTGCACGGCGCAGGCAGAAGCCGCCGCCCAAGCCTCAGCAACCCTCATCAGTCCCTTTGTCGGCCGCATTTACGACTGGTTCAAGGCCGCCGAAGGCGCCTGCTGGGACGAAGCCGCCAACAGCGGCCTCAAGGATCCTGGCGTGCAATCCGTGACCGCCATCTACAAGCGACTGAAGGCAGCCGGCAGCAAGACGCAAATTATGGGCGCATCCTTCAGAAACAAAGGCGAAATCCTCGCTCTTGCCGGATGCGACCTTCTCACGATTTCGCCTAAGCTTCTGAACGAACTCGACTCATCCTTTTCCCAGGTGCTCCCCACGCTCACGACCGAAGGACTGGAGCAGAGCGCTCCGATCTCGATTTCGGAAGCCGACTTTCTGCTTTCGCTTGCCATGAGTGCGGTTGCAAGCGAAAAGCTCGCCGCCGGCATCCGTAGTTTTGCCGTTGACACCGAAAAACTGCAGGCACACCTTGTCTAACATGATGAGCACCTTCAGCAACCCGCCCGGCGAAACACAGGCTCACACCGTTCTGATCGTCGAACCGGACTCTTACTGGCGCAAGGTTCATAGTATGGACGTTTCTCGTGACGGAACGTTCGAAGTCCTTTGTGCCGTGCGCAACAAGCGCCAAGCCGTGGCCTTTCTGTCTCGCCTTCCGGTCGACTTCATCGTCACCAACAGCATGCTGCCCGACGGAAATCCCGCCGACATCATCCGCTTCGCGCAAAAACGCAACCCTGACTGTTTGGTTCTGGCGGCCTCCGACTGCGAAGATGCCAACATCGTTATGCAAACCATCACAAGTGGCGCCAACGGCTATGTTTTGTTTTCCGACAAAACAACGAACCTGTGCTCCTGCCTGCGTGTGTTACAGGCAGGAGGCTCGCCCGCCAGTCCCGCCGTCGCCAGTACAGTATTGCGATCCCTACAAAGTCGGGAAAATCAGCGCCAACAGATGCCCGAAAAACATCCTCTTACTGCTCGGGAACTCGACACACTGCGACTTCTGGCCGAAGGCATTTCGTTTTCTCAAATCAGCCACATTCTGGTTATCTCAAAATCAACCGTAAGCACCCACGCCGCAAACATCTATCGCAAACTTGACGTGCACTCCCGTACTGAAGCCGTCTACCGCGCGAAGCAAATGAAACTTCTCTGAGACTCGCTAAAATGGCTCCCGCACTGCGGGACGCGGCACGCTTTAACGCCGCATGTTCGCGTTTTTTGGTTTGCTCGTCTCGTTTCAGACTCTTTTTTTAAATCAAGACTCTCATGTCCCAATCCGAAGACATCAAAGCGGCCGCTCGCCGCGCTCTGGCTCCCATCGCCGAAGATATGCTCGAGGTCGAGCGCATCATCATGCGCGAAGTCTCAAGCGCCGTTTCCCGCGTCGACGAAGTGGGACACTACATCACAGCAGCCGGCGGCAAGCGCATGCGCCCCGCCCTGCTCATTCTGATGGCCCGCGCAATGGGGGCCGACCCCGCAAAAGCCGCCTATCTCGGTGCCGTGATCGAAATCCTTCACACGGCGACCCTCATGCACGATGACGTTGTTGACGAGGGAAAAATGCGCCGCGGCCGCGAAACAGCCAACGCGCGCTGGGGTAACGGCACGGCCGTACTGGTCGGTGACTTCTTCTATACCCGCTCCTTCCAGATGATGGTGCGCGCGGGCAACCTCAAGGTTATGCAAGCCTTGGCCGACGCCGCCAACCGATTGAGCGAAGGCGAAGTGCTGCAGATGAACAATGCGCACAACCCCGACATTACGGAAGATGATTACTTCGGCGTGATCGAACGTAAGACGGCTTGCCTTTTCAAAGCCGCCGCACACATGGCCGCAGCCATCGCTGAAGCCTCTCCCGAAATGGAAGAAGCCTGCGCAGCCTACGCCTTACACCTGGGCAACGCCTTCCAGATCGCCGATGATATCCTCGACTACAAAGGTGAAGCTGCCACCATCGGCAAGAACTTGGGCGCAGATCTGCGCGAAGGCAAGGTGACGCTTCCGCTGCTCTACGCCATGCGGATGACCACTCCCGAAAAGCGCGAGCGTATCCGAGAAGCCGTTCGCCACGGCGACGGAGACTTTGAAGAAATCAGCCGAATCGTGATTGAAAGCGGCGCTTTGCCGAAGTGTTTGGAACGCGCTCAGCAGGAAGTCGAGTTAGGAAAACAAAAATTATCTGCACTTCCCTCTGGACAATTCAAAGAATCTCTGGTACAGTTCCTCGCCTTGACAGTTCAGCGCAACAAATAAAGCGCCAACGGTCAGAAAATTCGGGGTGTAGCTCAGCCTGGTAGAGTACTACGTTCGGGACGTAGGAGTCGGAGGTTCGAATCCTCTCACCCCGACCAGATTTTGAAAAGGAGATTTCGCAAGAAGTCTCCTTTTTTCTTTTGGTTTTCGCCAAACAATCGCCATTTCAGAACGCTACCGCCTAGAATAGAGTCAGGAACACACCGCACGGAGAGATCGTTTTTAATAGTTCAATCTCAATGCGGCGTGCCGAGAGACGAGACTACAAGGGGACCCGGTATGACAATGATCATTGGAATGACTGGCGGTATTGCCTGCGGCAAGACGGCGGCGACGGATGTTTTCCGCGCTCTAGGGGTACCGGTGATTGACGCTGATGAAATCAGCCGCGAACTCACGGGCCCCGGCGGAAAAGCCCTCCCCGAAATTGCAGTGGCCTTCGGCGCCGACATGATCGGCACACAGGGCATGAAACGCGACCTGATGCGCGAAATCGTGTTCTCGGATCCGCGTGCAAAGGAAAAGCTCGAATCGATCCTGCATCCCATGATCAAGCGCGAGATGTTCGAGCAACTCAAGGGCATCAAGGCGCCCTACGTGATTCTTTCCGTTCCTCTGCTTCTGGAAAGCGGCCGCTGGGCTGATGCCGTCAAGCGCGTCCTGGTGATTGACGTGAGCGAAGACGAACAGATCAACCGTCTGGTCTACGACCGTCATCTCGGCGAGGAACAGGCCCGTGCCATCATTGAAACGCAGATTTCCCGCGACAAGCGTGTAGCGGCTGCCGATGACCTGATCGACAACAGCGGCACGCTTGAAGACCTTGAAGAAAAGGTCAAGGGACTGCACCAGTTCTATCTGAAGATGGCCGAAGGCGAACCGACCGCCTGACACAACCGAACCGCATACGAAAACACCGCCCTCGGTTACAAACCGACTCGGGCGGTGTTGCATTTTTACCGAAGGCCTTTGAGCTGGTTACTTGCACTTGCCTTCTCTCTCTTCCTCTTCCTTTTCGCGCTGCATCCTCTCGAGCTGTTCTACAATCAAATCCGGATCAGCAGATCCCGGCTGGCCATGGATCACGTAGTTGCCACTCGCCCATTGCCCCAGATCAATAAGCTTGCAGCGTTCCGAGCAAAACGGACGCCAGGGGCTATTCATGTCGTACTCGTGCAGTTTCTTACATGTCGGGCACTTCACCATCATTTCGACTTCTATCCTTTCTCAGATCGCAACGTAGACGCCTTGCGCGCCTAGCTGCATCAATCGTTCATTTTGTTCTTCCGTTTCGCACGCCGCAACGTATAAAGGAAGCCGTTGCGAGGCTGCCTTCAAAATCGTCTCGGCGTCAGCCGTCGGCTGCAAAGCTCCGACCAACCACTCCTGCAAGTCGACCGCAGTAACATCCTCCGGCTGTTCAAACCACTGTCGGCAGACGATAAGCGGCACTCCTAGCCGTTTGGCTAAAGCCTCTTTTTCCGGCGTAAATGAAGACGCCAGAATAGCCTTTGCGCCGCTTTTTTCAAAGTCAGTCTCCACCGTGGGCGATAAAGGCGTCTTCACCAATGCGACACGATCAGACAACATCAGACGCTCGATCACAAGCGAACACATAGGTAGCAGTTTTTCCGTTTGAGCCTGTTTGAGGGTTTCAAACCACTGAAATGTCTGGCCTTCACGGGGTTGAGGCTGGCCCTCCCAGTCAACAATGCGGCAGAAATGTAGACGCACGTAGGCGTGAGGATATTCACGCTCGAACACAAACCAAGGAGTCGCTTTTTTCACCTTGACGCCAAGCTCTTCGGCGTATTCGCGACTCAAAGCCTCGGTCACGGCTTCGCCTGCCTCCAGTTTTCCTCCTGGGAACTCCCACCATCCTGCATAGGGCTTGCCCTGAGGACGACTGGCCATCAAAAAGCGTCCCTCTTTATCGATCAAAACGCCGACGGCAACTTCGGTCACTTCTCGCATAATTCTCTATCCTTTGAGCGCTTCGCGAGCACTGACAAGCTTGGCAAACTGCATCGCGACACGACCGCTGCGGCCCCCTCGCTCGATTGCCCACTGCAACGCTTCAAGGCGCAATTCTTCAGATGTTCGAACCGCTTCGGGCACAGGCTAGACTTCAAAGGCCCGATCCAGTACCTGCAAGTACTCGGCTTGCGTAAAGGGATAGAAGGACAACCACAATCCGAAACGTTCGGCCAAAGAGAGTTTTTCTTCCAGCACCTCACCCGGATGCAAATCCCCGTTTTCGTCCAGTTTGGAAGTGAGATTGTCGCTTGCGGGTTCCGGCATCAAATGACGACGGTTGCTGGTCGCATAGACCAGAATCCGACTGCCGCCGGTCGCAACCGAACCGTCGAGTGCCGCTTTAAGCGCTTTATAGCCGCTTTCGCCCAATTCAAACGACAAATCGTCGCAATAAAGGATGAATCTCTCGCTGCGGCTTCTTAACGCCTCCACAATTTCAAACAGATCGCGCAAATCTTCTTTGCCGACTTCAATCAAGCGCAGACCTTGGTCAAAAAAGCGCGATGCGCACCCGCGAATCAGAGAACTTTTGCCGGTACCGCGAGCTCCCGTCAACAAGACGTTGTTGGCAGGAAGCCCCTTTACGAAAGCCTCTGTGTTGGCCAAAAGCAAATTTTTCTGGCGCTCAACATACAGCAACCGGTCAATATCGACGGATGCAAAGGCGTGCACCGGCTCCAGACGTCCGAGTTCTGTGCCCAAATACGCGCGTTTGACCCAACGGTATGCCGGCGCCGTCCAATCGAAGTCCTCGGCAAGAGGAGGCAACAACTGCGAAAAGCGCATCAAAAGATGACGCACTAGCTCCTCGTTGCCACCCTGTCCCAAGGCTTTTGCAAGATCAATTTCAGAAGACATAGCTTTAGCTGCGGTAATCGGCGTTAATGGAAACGTAGTCGTGCGAAAGATCCGTGGTCCACACGGTTTCTTGCGCCGATCCGCGCCCCAAGTCAATGCGCACCGTGATTTCCGGCTTGGCCATCACGCGCACGCCATCCTCTTCTTTGTACTCTGCAGCACGACCTCCGTTGCGGGCCACCTGCACCTCATCGAGCCACAGATTGACTTTATTGGCATCAAGATCTTCCACGCGGGCGTTGCCGACGGCCGCCAGAATGCGGCCGAGGTTCGGGTCGGAAGCAAAGAACGCTGTTTTGACCAGCGGTGAGTGAGCCACGGCATAGCAGACTTGCAACGCTTCGGATTCCGTGCGAGCACCCTGCACCTGAATCGTGATGAACTTGCTTGCGCCTTCACCGTCACGAATCATGGATTGCGCCAAATGTTGCCCCACGATCGTAAGCGCGCCGACCAGTGCTTCCAGACGCGGATCGTCCTCACTTTCGATAGAAAGTTCACTTTGTCCCGTGGCAATAGTGATGAAAGAGTCGTTTGTGCTGGTGTCGCCGTCAACCGTGATGCGGTTAAAACTCGCGTCAGCTACACGCTTGGCGACCTTGGCCAATACGTCCGGCGCCACGCCCGCATCGGTGGCAATAAAACCCAGCATTGTGGCCATGCGCGGCTCAATCATGCCCGACCCCTTGCTGATGCCCGTCACCGTGATGAGCTTACCGTCAATGAGCGCCTTCGTGGAAAACGCCTTTTGCACGGTGTCGGTGGTCATGATGGCTTGCGCTGCCTCGATCCAATTGTTCGGAGCAAGATTGTCGACCGCCTTGGGAAGTCCTGCCAGAAGCCGATCCATCGGCAAAGGCTCCATGATGACACCGGTGGAAAACACAAGTGTCTCTTCGGGCTTGCAATCAAGAAGTTGAGCCAAAGCCTCACACGTTGCCTTGGCGTCGGACAGCCCCGTTTCTCCAGTTCCTGCATTTGCAATGCCCGTGTTCACCACAAGACCGCGCACGTTTTTGGTCACGGCCTGATGAGCGCGGCACACCTGCACGGGAGCCGCCGCAAAGCGATTCTGCGTAAAGACGCCTGCCGCGTGCGTACCCGGGGTAAATCGCATCACCATCATGTCGCGCCGATTGGCTTTGCGAATAGAAGCCATCGTCGTGCCGAGCTCTACACCTGCCACAGGAAAAATCGTTTTCGGATCCGGAGCCGAAAGATTGACCGCCATTGAAAACACTCCTTGTATCGTTGTTTTTTTATCGCTGAAGCAAGCGATGGTTCGAGGTGCCCCGCTTGCGAGCGCATCTTTGAATTATGCCGCCGTCTCCAACGTCTGCAAACACGCTTCCTCGGCAAGTTTCGCTCAGAAAAAAACTCCTGCAGCGGAAAACAAAGAACCGTCGCAGGAGTTTGATTGGAGACCAGAGGCAAATGCCGAATTACTTCAGTTTGCCGTGGCAATCCTTAAAGCGCTTGCCGGAACCACACGGGCAGGGATCGTTACGGCCGACATGCGAGAAGTCGAGCCCCTGAGCCTCGTCGTGCTGAGCGTTGGCATCCGCAAGGCGCGATTCACCGGCCTCTTGACTTGCCTGTGCAGCCTGCTGAGCTTCTTCGGGCAGCTGGATCTGAACATGCATAAGCACGCGGCAGACGCCTTCGCGTACCGTATCGAGCAGTGTTTCAAACATCGCAAACGCTTCGCGCTTGTATTCCTGCTTGGGCTGCTTCTGGGCGTAGCCACGCAAGTAAATACCCTGGCGCAACGCGTCGAGAGCGGTGATGTGCTGACGCCACGTGGTATCGAGCACCTGCAACAGAACATGACGGCAGAAACCGGCCCAGGCATCGTGACCGACCAGATCTTCCTTGGCCTTTTCGATCTCGGCTGCGGCTTCGAGAAGCTTGTTGAGCAAGTCTTCATCGGTGGTGTCGTTGCTCGCTTCGAGCATGCCCTTCATGTCGATGTCAATGCCCCAATTGTTTTTGAGCTCAGCGAGCAAGCCGTCGAGATCCCACTGTTCTTCCACCGTTTCAGCAGGCACGCGAGCACGGAAGAGATCCGTGAAGTAACCGTCGCGCAGATTCTTGATCATTTCGCTCACGTCGGAGCTCTCAAGAATCTCGTTGCGCAAACGATAGATTTCGCGACGCTGGTCGTTCTGAACGTCGTCGAACTCAAGCAACTGCTTGCGGATATCGTAGTTGCGGCCTTCGACCTTACGCTGGGCGCTCTCGATCATGCGCGTGAGCATCTTGCTCTCAATGGCCACGCCTTCTTCGAGCTTGAGGCGATCGGCGATGGCACGCATACGATCGCCGCCGAAGATGCGCAGCAGCTGATCTTCCATCGACAGATAGAACACGGAACTACCAGGGTCACCCTGACGGCCGGAACGTCCGCGCAGCTGATTGTCGATACGGCGTGATTCATGACGTTCGCTACCGATGATGCGCAAGCCGCCGGCGGCAACAACCTGATCGTGCTGCACTTGCCATTCGGCCTTGAGCGCATCAATCTTGGCCTGCTTTTCTTCAGCCGAAAGAGCATCGTTGGCAAGAATCGCATCGACCTGATGGTTAATGCCGCCACCCAACACGATGTCGGTACCGCGACCGGCCATATTGGTAGCAATCGTCACCATACCCAGGCGACCGGCTTCCAGGACGACCTGAGCTTCGCGTGCGTGCTGCTTTGCGTTGAGCACGTTGTGCGCGATGCCTTCCTTGGTGAGGAGCTGAGCGATGCGTTCAGAGTTTTCAATCGAGGTAGTGCCAACGAGCACGGGCTGGCCGCGCTTCTGACAATCCTTAATATCTTCGATGATAGCCGCGTACTTCTCGTTTTCAGTCCGGAATACCTTGTCCTGCTGATCGATTCGGATCATCTGGCGGTTGGTGGGGATCACCACCGTTTCCAGACCGTAGATGTCCTGGAATTCATAAGCTTCGGTATCGGCCGTACCGGTCATGCCCGCAAGCTTCTTGTACATACGGAAGTAGTTCTGGAACGTGATGGAAGCCATCGTCTGGTTTTCCTGACGGATTTCCACGCCTTCCTTGGCTTCCACAGCCTGGTGCAAACCGTCGGACCAGCGACGGCCGGGCATCAGACGGCCCGTAAACTCGTCGACGATGATCACTTCGCCGTTCTGAACGACGTACTGCTGATCACGGAAAAAGAGTGTGTGAGCGCGCAACGATGCATTCAGGTGATGCATCAGGATAATGTTCTGCGGCGAGTACAGGCTTGAGCCATTGGCGATCAGACCGCGTTCCGTGAGGATCTTTTCGACCTTTTCGTGGCCCTTTTCGGAGAGATACACCTGATGAGCCTTTTCGTCGACCCAGTAGTCGCCCTCACCCTTTTCGTCGGCCTGACGGGTGAGCAGCGGCGGGATTTCGTTCACGGCCTTGTATAGATCCGTATTGTCGTCGGCAGCGCCGGAAATGATCAACGGCGTGCGGGCTTCGTCAATGAGAATCGAGTCCACTTCGTCAACAATGGCGTAGGCCAAAGGACGCTGACGACGGTTGCCGACTTCATACTCCATATTGTCGCGCAGGTAGTCGAAGCCGAATTCGTTGTTGGTACCGTAGGTGATATCAGCCGCGTATGCCGCCTTCTTCGATTCGGTGTCCTGCTGGGACAGAATGGTGCCCACAGTCATGCCGAGGAAGTTGTAGAGTCGTCCCATCCAGGCCGCGTCGCGGCTTGCCAGATAGTCGTTGACCGTCACCACGTGCACGCCCTTGGCAGGAAGTGCGTTCAGGTAGACCGCAAGGGTAGCCGTCAGCGTCTTACCTTCACCGGTGCGCATTTCGGCGATCTTGCCGTCGTTCAAAACCATACCGCCGATAAGCTGCACGTCGAAATGACGCATCCCCAGCACGCGGCGACTGGCTTCGCGTACAACCGCGAATGCTTCGGGCAGCAGCGCGTCAAGCGTTTCGCCCTTGTCCAGGCGTTCGCGGAATTCAGCAGTCTTGCCGCGAAGCTGCTCGTCGGTAAGCGCCTGAATTTCCGGTTCAAGCTTATTGATCTGAGCGCAGCGTTTGCGGTATTGACGAATTAAGCGGTCGTTGCGACTGCCGAAAATCTTGGTAAGAAACGAATCAAACATATATCAACCGATTAAATGTGCACTGCCGGCAAAAGCCTCTTGGACAGTACAAAAAATGGGCACAACACCGCCTGCGATGTCATGCTCGCACAATGGCGGTAATTATAAGCAAGAGCGCCGTCGTCTTTCGGTTCGGAAATTTTCGACATTTGTGCCATTTTCTTTCCGACAAAGCGCTTTTTCAGCGTCGTCTGTAGACTACGCAGGCACTTTCCGTGTTTGTTCGTCTGTTTTCCGTCTTTGGATATGTCCGACAACGTTCGCATCACTCGCGCCAATGCGCGCTCTTTTGCGCAAATCAGTCTTGACCGCAGCATGTCGGAAACGCTCGGGCAAGAGCTCTTTGACGTGCGCCGCATTGCGCGCATCTTTCGAACGGCCGCCAAATCGGTCAACGTCGGACTTGACCTCACGGACATCCGCAACATCCGGCGGGAAAACGGCGAAGTCGTGATTCTGGTCAAAAACACCGCACAGCACGCCAAACTGCGACAGATGTTGCCGCGCCTGAAGATGGCACTTGAAGATGCGGGCTTTCGCGATCCGATCAGCCTGCGCATCAAACCTCCGACGCCCCCGCTTCAACTACGGGAGAACCTCGCCTTCGGAGCGCCGCGCGTGGCCTCCGGCCAAAGCGTGGAGCTCATTCGCAAAAAAGCCGAGAGCATGAAACCCTCGGCTTTGAAAGATGCGTTAGCTTCGCTTGCCAATGCGCTTGAAAAAGCCAACAGCGATCGGCACACCTAAAGCGCCACTGCCGCATCATCCTCCTTAAAGGGGCGCTGTGCGGCTTTCACCTCGGCGATTTCCCAGGCGTCGGTCTCGGCCAGTAGTGCGCGCAACAGTCGGTTGTTGAGCGCGTGCCCTGACTTGTAAGCAACGTAGCGCGCCAACAGCGGATGCCCCAGAACATACAGGTCGCCCATCGCGTCCAGAATCTTGTGCTTGACAAACTCGTCGTCGGAACGAAGACCACCTACATTGAGCACGCGATATTCGTCCATCACGATAGCGTTTTCAAGCGTGCCGCCCTTAGCCAGCCCCATGGAGCGAAGCAGTTCCACTTCGGAGACAAAGCCGAAGGTGCGTGCGCGACTCACCGCCTGCTCGTACGTTTCGAGCCCCAAATCCACCACGGCATGCTGTACGGTCGAATCAATCGCCGGATGACCGAAAGCGATTGCAAAATCGAGAATCATGCCGTTGTGCGGTTCTAGACGAGCCCACTTGTCACCGTCGCGAACTTCCACTGTTTTCTTGACGCGAACAAAGCGGCGCGGAACAGGCTGTTCCAAAATGCCTGCATTGCGGATGAGGTACACGAAAGTAGCGCCTGAACCGTCCATGATCGGGATTTCCGGCGCATCAATCTCAACAATCAGGTTGTCAATTGCCAGACCGTTGAGAGCACTCATCAGATGCTCGATCGTCGAAACGATGACCTTGCCTTCGTTAAGCGTTGTCGCCAGACGCGTGTCATTGACGGATTCGGCTCGGCTGGGAAGATCCACCGCGGGCGTGATGTCGACGCGGCGAAACACGATGCCCGTATCGGGCGGCGCCGGCCGCATCACGAGTTTGACTTTACGGCCGGAGTGAAGACCGATGCCGACAGCAGAGGCCGTCTGTTTGATCGTTCGCTGCTTGATCATGCCCGACGACTAATCACTTGTTGCGCAGAATGGAAGGCACGTTTGCCATCGAGAAAGGATCGCTACTGCTCGAGGAGCCGCCCCACACATCGGGTTCGGACGGGGCTGTCGCCGGACGCATCGGCTGCGGAGCCGGTTCATAAGCCGACTGCGGAGCAGCAGCGTGCATCGGAGGAGCCGTCACAACCGTCTGCTGCGGCATACCGGCAGGCTGCGGAACCGAAGTCGAATTGGAGAGAATCACCTCGGGCGGACGATCGTTCACCGGCGGCTGCGACTGCATGTCGGAAGCCGGACGGTCGAGGCCGGTTGCCACCACGGTAACGCGCAACTCTTCGCCCATTTCGTTGTCGAAGGCCGTACCGATAAGCTGGATAGCATCCTTGCTCACAAAATTTTTCATGACCGTCATAACCTGACGCACTTCGGCCTGCGTCATCGTATCGGCCGAAGCCGTTACGTAAACCAACAGACCGCGAGCACCCTGAAGGTTGGCGCCTTCGAGCAGCGGGCAAGCAATGGCGCGCTGAGCGGCTTCGCGTGCACGATCGGGACCGGCAGCCGTTGCCGTACCCATCATGGCAGTACCGCGCTCGCTCATCACCGTACGCAAGTCTTCAAAGTCAACGTTGATCAGACCCGGCGTGTGGATAATTTCAGCAATACCGTTACACGCCTTGTAGAGCACGTCATCGGCAGCGGCAAAGCATTCCACCATCGTCGCGTTGTCACCCACTTCCTCTTCGAGCTTGTCGTTGAGAATCACGATCAGGCTGTCGACCTGCTCCTTGAGGTTTTCGATGCCGGCCTGGGCCTGGCGCATGCGGCGGGAACCTTCGAATTCAAAGGGCTTCGTGACCACTGCAACGGTCAAAATGCCGAGTTCCTTGGCAATCTTGGCAATTACGGGAGCTGCACCGGTACCCGTGCCGCCGCCCATGCCGGCCGTGATAAACAGAAGATGCGTGCCTTCGAGCGATTCACGAATCTGGTCGGTTGCGTCCATGGCAGCTGCAGCGCCCACTTCGGGCTTGGCACCGGCACCCAGGCCGGTCTTGCCGAGCGGAATCACGATGTCGGCGCGGGAACGATTGAGCGCCTGCTGGTCCGTGTTGGCCGCAATAAACGTGATGCCCTGAGCCTTTTTGTCAATCATGTGCTCGACGGCATTGCCGCCGCCGCCACCCACACCGATCACCTTGATGCAGGCGTTGAAAGTAGTGGGTTCACCAATTTCCGGAGCAAAATCAAAGGACATTCGCTATTTCCTTGTAATCCTTAAACACGCACAGACGCTGCCGCCCAATTTGGGTCATAAACGTCTCACCTGACAAACTGGAGACGTTCTGTGGCCGCTTTTCCACGAATCCGCTAATTATCGCCGATTTTGCACCGGAAAAGTGCACCTTTTTTGAGCTTGAACGTTGCAAAACGCAAAATTGAGTCAGACCAGCGAAAACGCTCGAGGTACCCACTCAATACGCCCGCGTCCGTGCTCTTCCAACCAGTCGTTGGCAGCCTTAAAGTGGCCGCAACCGATAAAGGGCACCGGCGGGCGACGTGCCGACAGAGGAGAAGGATGATTGCTCGAAAGCACCAAAACATCGGTTTTGGCACCGGTTTCGATGCGATCCTTCTTTTTCTGAGCCGATGCCCCCCATAACATGAAAACAACAGGGCGAGCCTCTTCTAGCACGCGATCAATCAGACGATCCGTCAGCGTTTCCCAGCCTTTGCCGGCATGAGACTGCGGCACACCCGCTTCAACGGTGAGCGTCGCGTTCATCAGCAACACCCCCTGCTGAACCCATGAGCTCAAATCCCCTACGGCTGAATGTTCACCTTCCCCCTCCAAGGCAAGTTCCTTGAAAATGTTTTTCAGACTCGGCGGCAGCTTCTTAAGTTCGGCGGGAACGGAGAAGGCCATTCCCATCGCCTGCCCCGGGCCGTGATACGGGTCCTGCCCCAAAATCACCACACGAACATCCTGAGGTTGCGTGAGTCGAAACACGCGGTACGGATCCGGCGGATAAATCACAGCACCGGCTTGCAGCCTGTCTTGCAGAAAATCCAATAAATTTTTCCCTTCTTCCGCCCCAAAGAACGCATCAAACTCGGTCTTCCAGGATGCTTCAATGCCGTCAGTTGCAAATCGATGCATCAAAAATCTCCGAATAAATGCTGCAGTGCGGCCCCGGGCGACGACTCACGCATAAAGGCCTCTCCCACTAAAAAGGCTCCGACCCCAGCTTCTCGCAAACAGTGAACGTCTTGCCGAGAAAGAATTCCGCTTTCAGTCACAAACAATCGATCCTGCGGAATCAGCCGCTTGAGTTCCAACGTCTGACGAATGCTCGTTTCAAACGTTCGAAGATTACGGTTATTGATGCCGATCATAGGTGTACCAGGCAATTTGAGCGCACGAGCAATTTCCTCTTCGTCGTGCGTCTCAACGAGCACATCCATTCCAAGTTCTACAGCGCAAGCCGTCAACTCCGATGCTTTCTGATCGCTGAGTGCCCGCATGATCACCAACACAGCATCGGCCCCCATCGCTCTCGATTCATAAACCTGATAGGGATCAATAAGAAAGTCCTTGCGCAGCATTGGAATCTGAACTCGCTTCCGCACAGCCTCGAAGGTCTCGTTCGCCCCCATGAAGAACTCCCGATCCGTCAGCACCGACAGACACGCCGCGCCGTGGGCTTCATAGTCAAGTCCTGTCTCAACCGGGCGGAAGTTTTCGCAAATCACCCCCTTGCTCGGACTAGCCTTCTTCACTTCAGCAATCACGGCGGGCAAACCGGCTTCCATTTTGACTCGAAGCGCCCGGGCAAAACCGCAGGCAGGCGTTTGCGCAATCGCTTGCTTCTTCAATGTCTGCAGCCCTACCTTTGACTTGGCCAACTCGACTTCCCGAGCTTTAACGGCAAGAATTTTTTCCAGAATATCGGTCATAACTGTCTGCGATTATTTAACACTGCACACGCAACAAAGATCTTTCCTCAGTGCGGGAAAATTGTATCGGGAAGACGTACTCCGTCCGCACTTTCACCAAAGTTTTTGCCCGTTTCAGACACTGACAAACGTTGTCTCAAAAGCTCTCGGACTGAAATCCAATTTTTTTCACGAAAAAATTTGCAAGAGTCGAAAGTTTTCTTATAATGCGTGATTCCCGCGGGGTGTAGCGCAGCCCGGTAGCGCGCCTGCTTTGGGAGCAGGATGTCGGGAGTTCGAATCTCTTCACCCCGACCACTTGCTTGACAGCAGCATCTGCCCGTAGCTCAGTTGGATAGAGCATCGGCCTTCTAAGCCGAGGGTCGCTGGTTCGAATCCTGCCGGGCAGGCCAAGCGAAACG
>ENA-UEQJ01000763-UEQJ01000763.1-human-gut-metagenome-genome-assembly--contig:-NODE-763-length-26680-cov-7.031500_pt1 | contig 26680 bp, 29 predicted proteins | sample MGYA00242937_ERZ507938 | MGnify/ENA primary metagenome ERZ507938 (study PRJEB26167, sample SAMN06115437) | human gut metagenome | host: Homo sapiens | place: China:Gansu | collected 2015-07-03 | study...
AAAATCTGCTGGGTTATGCCCTGATGATGGTGCGTGAAAGGCTGTAATCAGCATATTCTTGGGAACAGCGTAAGTTGACTGAGTTTGTCGAGTTCTTTTCAGGATTAACTTATACGCCTAATGATGTTCAGGAAAATGGAACTCTTGTGCTTCGTTCATCAAATGTAAGCAACGGTGAGGTTGTCGATGCAGATAATATCTATGTAAATCCGCAAGTTGTTAATTCTGAGAATGTTAAAGTCGGCGATATAGTTGTTGTTGTTCGTAATGGCTCTCGTTCACTCATCGGAAAACACGCACAAATTAAGGCTTTTATGCCCAACACGGTAATCGGAGCGTTTATGACTGGTATTCGTTCGGAATGTCCAGAGTTTACAAATGCTTTACTTAATACTTCAAGATTTGAAGAAGAAATCGCAATGAATATGGGAGCAACAATCAACCAAATCACGGGATATATGTTTTCCAAAATGGAATTCAAAGTGCCGTGTTTGGACGAACAAAAGAAAATAGGCGAATATTTTGAAAAACTCGACAACCTTATCACCCTTCATCAGCGTGAGTTGGAAAAGCTCCAAAATATCAAGAAATCCATGCTTGAGAAGATGTTCGTTTATGGAGGAACGAGGAAATGGGAATCATAACTCTATACCACGGTACTCCCAATAAGCTCGTAGTTCCCCAATACGGTGGCGGGGATGAAAAGCACGACTATGGCAAAGGCTTTTATCTAACCGAGAGTATTGAACTTGCAAAAGAATGGGCGGTCTGCCGACCTAATAATACAAACGGATGGGTCCATAAGTACGAACTTGATACCGACGGACTAAGAATCTTAGATTTCCAGCAGCGGGATGTCCTGGCGTGGCTTGCAGAACTGATGAAGCATAGGGAGGCAGCTGATTCCAAACGATATCGTATGCTCGCAGAGAAGTTCATCGAGAAGTATGGCATTGACACAAGCGATTACGATGTCATTCGTGGCTGGAGAGCTAACGCTTCTTACTTCTATATTGCGAAAGAATTTGTTCGGGACAATATCGATATTGATATTCTTGAAGAGCTGCTCTCGTTGGGCGGGTTAGGTCTCCAGTACTGCATCAAATCCAAAGCAGCCTATGCGAATCTGAGAGAAAAAAGCGACGAGCTACTTGTTGTCCCTTATGCAGAGTTTAACGACAGATACAACCAGAGAGATGTGTCTGCAAGAAACAATATGCGTGAACTTGTTGATTCCGACGCAAACAAGGTCACAAAGGTGTTCAGCACTTTATTTGAGAGGTGATGATAGTGCGAGCGTATGCAGAGGCATACTTAGACGATGTTGTAGAAAACCAGGGCAAGCTCTTTGACCTTGTTGCACAGCAGTATCCCGACAAAGATACTGAGGAGTTCATTAACACCTATATGGCAAGCAAAACGAGAAAGAGTATTGACGAGGCAAAAGCGTATGTCAATACAATGGATGCGAAGGAGCTTTGGACTTATTTCACCGAAACAGAAAGCTATTGTCTTAAAGAAGGAAAGGCGATGGGCGGGTTTATGCCAGCTTGGATTGGAGAGTTTTACGCCTATTATCAGTGGTTTTACGGCTTGTCTAGTGCGGAACTGGTCAAGAAGATTCCTGTGTCCTTTTTGAAAAAAGCCTACGCTGGGCTCCATGACTTGGAACTTGATTTGGCAGTAAAAAAAGTAGGAGAAGTGTGATGACTGTTATCTGTTTTCACAACAATAACGAAGAGAATGGATACCTTAGCAACTGGTATCCTTCCACATTTACGCACAATGGTATCACCTTTTCCTCAATGGAGCAGTATATGATGTACCGCAAGGCACTTTCCTTTGGCGATGAAAAGGTTGCCACACAGATTCTTGCTACGGATAATGCTGCCGAGATAAAGGCTCTTGGACGGCTTGTATCCGGCTATGATGAGAGCCTATGGAACGGTATTCGACAAATTGTCGTCTATGAGGGGCTTTTCGCAAAGTTTACGCAGAACCCTGATCTAAGGGAGAGACTGAAAGATACTGGAAATGCATTTCTTGCTGAGTGTGCTGTAAATGATCGGATTTGGGGCATTGGTTTATCCATGCGTGATCCAAGCAGACTTGACCGGGCAAAATGGCGGGGGCAAAATCTGCTGGGTTATGCCCTGATGATGGTGCGTGAAAGGCTGTAATCAGCATATTCTTGGGAACAGCGTAAGTTGTCTGAAATGTGCGGTACTTTTGAGTATGGACTTAACGCAGCCGCTAAGGAGTTTGACGGAAAAAACAAATACATCAGAATCACGGATATTGATGATGCCAGCAGAGAGTTCTTGCTTTCTGATCTTTCGTCCCCTGATATTTGCCTTGATGGTATGTCGAAATATCTACTCTCAAGCGGAGATATTGTCTTTGCACGAACTGGTGCAAGTGTCGGAAAAACCTACATTTACAGGGAAAACGACGGCATTGTGTACTTTGCAGGTTTCCTTATTCGGGCAAAAGTCAATCAGGACAATGATGCAGAATTTGTTTTTCAAAGCACCCTTTCGCCAAGCTATGAGAAGTATATTCGTATTACCTCGCAGCGATCTGGACAGCCGGGTGTAAACGCACAAGAGTATGGTGAGTACGACTTGTTTGCCCCGTCAAAAGAGGAACAGCAAAGAATTGGACACTTTCTGCGAGGTATTGACAACCTTATCACCCTTCATCAGCGACAGGCAATTGTATATGCGGTAATTCGCAGTATACGAAAAGTAATTTTAGCCGAAAGACAGTATTTTGCTCCACCGATGGTACGAAAATCCCCCTGATCACTCTCTGCGAATAGTTTGCTATACTGTTCTAAAAGCATTAATGCGATTGTAATGCGAGCATCGGAAAAGGGCGACGTTTTATGGAGAAGAATTGCACCATAATGTCCATTGTTTTTTGAAATATCTCACTAATTTGTTTATGGCATTTTGAAACACATATTTGATTTCGATCGACCAAAAATGCCATCAGCCAAAAAGTATGCTTTTTGGTATACATAGAGCCAGCCCATCAGGACAGACCTTGTATAGTTCAGCAGAACAACCGCAAGAAAAAAGACGAGCAGATTGCTGCTCGTCTTTTTGCATTTACTTTTTTGTGGCTTTGAAACTCAAGCCTCCTGGTAGAGTTCCAGAATGGCGCCATCTTTCCAGACAAATGCCAGCCGATCGCCCTTGTCATTGGCTGCCATCGGGCCGCAGATGACGCTGTCGGCATCGGCAATGTACTTCTCCAGGTCGTCCACCTTATAGGCAACATGCGGGTTGCGGTGGATCTCCTCAGGGAAAGGTGTGCCCTCCTCAAACTTCAGGTACTCGATCTTATAGTCATAGTCGTCAACATTGCTAACCCAGAACTTTGCACCTTCATTGTAAGTCATGTTGGGCTTGCGGTTCGTGATAGGAATACCGATGTGCATATAGGTAGCGGACATAACGAGTCTCCTCCTTTTATTTGCAGGACATACCTGCTATATTACTTATTGACGTACTTGGCCTCATACCAGCCCCGGAAAGTGATCGTCAGCCAGCCAAAGGCCAGACCGATCAGGGCATAGATCCCCTCGCTGATGAAGGCATTGCCGAAGGTAGCACCGGGGATATAGCTCATGATACCGAAAAACACACCCGCGCCGACGAACACGGCAGGAACAAAATTGATCATCTCTGGGGCAATATCGAGATACAGGATGATAGGAACCAGTACCAGCAGCACCAGGGGCATGGCCCAAAAGCCCAGCGCCCCCAACTGGCCGCCACAGAAGATAATGGCGATGGAAGCTACCATGCCGATCACATAGCCAATCATGGCGCGGACACCGTTCTTAACGGTGCAGCCGCCCATGAAGTACACGGCCCAAGCCTGGAAAGAGATCCATCCGCCGCCGGCGAAAAGGGGAACGATACCGGCGCAGATGGCCTGGTCAATAGCCTGGAGGACAGCGGCCTGTAGGCCGATAAATAAAGCGATGGGAAAGTATTTCTTTGCAGTCATGGAAGGATCCCTCTTTTCTTTAAAATAAATCCTTCGCATTGCAATTTATTCAAATGTAGTATATAATCACATTGCTGCGCGAAGGCGGTGATCTTATCCTCGCACGATGAGATCACATTGACGTATTCCGCAGTTTCCGGGAGGGCCCTTCTTTTGAAGGGCCCTCTTCTATTTTATTTGCCTATGCGTTCTGATTTTTAACTTCCTGATAGACCTCATAGGCCTGTTTGGCGGTATAGCCCTCATGGACAACTTTGCCAATGGCCTGAGCCATACCCGCGGGACAGTCGGACTGGAAGATATTCCGGCCCATGTCTACGCCGTGAGCTCCCTGATCAATGGCCTGATAGGCCATCTCCAGTGCATCCAACTCCGGCAGCTTCTTGCCGCCGGCAATGACGATGGGCACCGGGCAGGCAGCGGCTACCCGCTCAAAGCCCTCGCAGAAGTAGCTCTTGACCACGTTAGCCCCGTTTTCCGCCAGCACGCGGGTGGCCAACTGGAAGAACTTCTCCGTCCGCTCCATCTGTTTGCCCACGGCCACCACTCCCAAGGTGGGAATGCCGTAGCGGGTACCGGCATCAGCGGTGCGGCACAGCAACTCCAGCGAACGGGACTCGCCGGGAGTGCCAATAAAGGTTTGAACCGCCATGCAGTCGGCATTCATTCGGAGGGCGTTCTCAATATCGCAGGCGATTCCACCGCCGTTGGACATATCGTCGAACAGAACAGTCGTATCGTAGGTCACTCGGACGCACTTGGCTACCTGCGCGGAGGGAGAGATGCAGGAGCGGATCATGCCCTTAGTCCCCATCAGCACATTGACATGAGGGATCAGGGGCGGGATGACAAGGTCGATACGCTCAAGCCCCGCCGTAGGACCCATTATGTAGCCGTGATCAAAGGCCAGCATGACCGTGTTGCCTGACTTGGGATCAAACAGCCGCGCCATACGGTTTTTCATTCCCCAGTCACAGTTGGAGGCGCCTTTTACATAGAAGCCCTCCTGTACAGCAGGCACATCCAAATGATAATCGTGTGCTGCCTTATTTCCAACATTATCGGCCATGGCTTACTCCTTGCTGAACGTGGGCGTGTGGCAGGGTGTATTCCACAGGCGGGTGAACTCCTCATCCCACTTGGCAATATTCATCTGGAAACCGCCGGCTTCCTGCACGGTGAGGATCTCACCGACCATGCTCCCGACGACCTCAATGTCCTTGGCTTTCAAGAATTCCACAGTATCTTTGAACAGCACCAGCATCTCCATCATGGTAGTCGCGCCGCAGCCGTTGATCATAACGAAAGCCTTATCGCCAGCCTTCAACTCCAGATTTTTGCACAGAGCCTCAGCCACCAGGGCCACCGTCTCCTTAGAGGACGACATAGGCACTCGGATGCCGCCACCCTCGCCATGCTGACCGGCACCGATCTCCATCAGATCTGTCTCGCCCAGATCACCGAAGGACATTCCGTTCTGGGGGTGCGTGGCATCGGTGGACTTAACGGTGATGGACGCCATGTTGTCGGCATAGCGCTGAGCAAGGTCAGCCACCTCATCCAGGCTCTTTCCTTCTCGGGCTGCGGCTGCGGCAATGTGGTAGAGAGCCACCGCACCGGCCAGACCGCGCTTGTTATCCTCGCCGTTGGGATCGTACTGGATTTCCTCGCCGGTAACTACCTGACGGACATTCAGGCCAGCCTTCTGAGCCAGCTTCATCGCCTGCTTGCCAGCCAGCTGGTCACCGGCATAGTTTAAGGTCAGCAGCAGCACGCCGTGCCCCTTATCCGCCAGCTTCATGGCGTCAAACACCAGCTTGCCGTTGGGGGCAGCGAAGATATCGCCGACAGCCTGGACATCCAGCATACCTTTGCCCACAAAGCCAGCCTGAGCGGGTTCGTGGCCGGAGCCGCCATAGGTCACGATCGTCACACGGTCGGCGTCGGCCAGATCCTTGCTGATGACCAGATGACCGTCCACATCAAGAATGTCGGGGTAGGCCAGACCCAGGCCAACCAGTTCCTCATCGGTAATCGTTTCGGGGGCATTGATAAACTTCTTCATGTTCATGTAAAATACCTCTCATTTCAGATCAGTTGTTTGTACTCAGAACTGCGCCAGCCCGCGGAAAAAATACGCCATTGAAGTTGCGCCCGCGTCCGGCGTTCCAATGGTCTGTGTGCCATAACTTTTCGCCCGTCCAAACTTGGACACGAACTGTTTACTGGCTTCGGCACCTCGGGTCGCTGCCTCAGCTGCTGCGGCAAACAACTCCTGCTCGTCATTTCCTGTGTATGCCGCGATTGCCTCGCTGGCGGGGATCAGGGCATCCATCATGGTCTTGTCGCCCACCTGGGCACCCGACATCTCATTCAGCGCCTCAAGAGCCCGAGCAAAAATTGCCTGAAGTCCTGCGGTGTCGATCTCGTCTCCGTCGGGGGCATTTTCCTGCATTCCATCCAGCCAAGTATTCCACAGGGGAACGGCGCTGCCTCCATTCAACACCATAACAGCCATAGCCGCATCATCCAGCATGGACTGAATGCCGCCGTCGGATTCGGCCACCGCACCGGCGATCGCACCGGCGATCTTGGTCATGGTCAAGCCGTGGTCGGCATCTCCAAACTTGGAGTCAATTTCCGTCAGTTCCTGCTCTGCAGCCGTCACCGACGCGCAAGCCTGCTGCAGCCGTGCTGCAAATTCTGTTTTCGTCATTTCGCTTCACCTCCTTCCATCGCCCTCGTGTTACATTTGTGAATTTATGATAATGTAGAGCGTAACAGATGTCAATAGCAGAGACAGAATTTCACCATATATACCGAATACAGCCTATTAAAAATGTGCAATTTGTCAGAATAACAATGACGCTCGGAATAAATCATATTCCGAGCGTAACATATGTAACTTATTTGTCGAATAATGCCTGCACAAGAGAAGACCGGGCGACAATATGCGTCAGCACATTGGACCGCAGGGCACCGCACAGGGCCTTCTCACTGGTATTTGCCGAACAGACTCCGATGATGTTCGGGCATTTCCGCAGAAGATCAAGCGGGATTTGAATGGCAAAATCCTGATCCGACTGGATGACCGTCCCGTCCTCGTTGAAATAGTAAATGAGCATCCGGCCGCAGGCGTGCTGCTTCTGGAGCAAGTCGCCATAGCGAACGAGTGAGGCAAAGTCAGGGCTGGACGGATAATTGCCGATATTGACGAGGGCGGTATCAATCTGTTCCCACTGCTGTTCGATCTGGTGATAGACCTCCGTTGAGCAGAGCAGGCGTTTCTCCTCTTGGTTGTCCGGCAATGCAGGCAGGTAGAGAAAGTGCGAAGCTGCGCCAAACTGTTGTGCCATCAAGCGGACATTTTCATTGGATTGGTAATTCCGAGCAGGGATATTGGCATTGCCAACCAGCGGGCAAATATCTGTGATGGAGCTGTCTTGCTGAGGATTTGTCTCCAACCATGTCACGAGCTGTCCGATCAAATAGCCCCAGCCAACTCCAAGCCGTTGAGTTCCTATATTCTGAAGCAGTTCGACCGCTCCCTGAGAAAGCGCGCGATTGGTTTCGTCCTCATCTTTCCCATCTTCTATTAAAACGCCGTTTTGAATGGCGCTGTACAAATGTAGCCGCTCCATCAGGCGCTCCGCCCGCGCCCCCGGCTCATGGATCGTAATTTCCACCACACCAAGTTCACGCGCTTCAGAAAGCATCCGGCTGACTAAGGGCCTGGAAACCCCTAATTCCTTTGCAATATCGCTCTGCCGCTGATTTTCCAGATAGTATCTGCGTGCGACATACGCTAATTTCTTTTGCTTTTCCTGACTGAGCATAGCATCGTTCCTCCGTGTGTATGTTACATATGTTACTTTAGCATAACGGGCCGACCTTTGCAAGGGCCAGCACTTATGCATTCAGCAACGAGTATACGCCGGCAATGGATCAAGAAAGTATTGCCATTCCATCTCACACTCGTTATAATAACAAAGCGCCAAAGATACATAATCAAAGAAGGGGAAAAACATGAATAAGACTGAATTGATTGCTGCAATGGCTGAAACGAGTGGCCTTTCCAAGAAGGATTGCGAGGCTGCTCTCGCTGCATTTATCACGACTACTGAGAGCGCTTTGAAGGCTGGCAACAAAGTACAGCTGGTGGGCTTCGGCTCTTTCGAGGTCAAAGAACGTGCTGCCCGTACTGGCAAGAATCCTGCAACAGGTGAGCATATTGATATCCCTGCATCTAAGGCACCTGCGTTCAAAGCAGGAAAGGCTTTCAAAGACGCCATCCAGTAATTTGAAAACCCATAGAGAGGCACTTATGGTATTGATCCGTAAGTGCTTCTTTTTTAGCTAATCTCATAACGCCCCAACGCAACTGTCGTTTAATTGCGGCAAATTCGCCACAAATAAAATGCAGTTTCTGCTTTCTATTGCTGATAATTTGTACGAACCTGTTGTTGGTTACCAAACCTCCTCGTAAGTATTGATATAGATTACTTCACAGGAGGAATGCAAAATGAAAAGTTGCCAGTATAAGAGTTCCGATGAGCTCCCCCTTATCCTCAATGTTCAAGAGGTGTCCAATTTCCTCGGCCTCGGGCTGTCTCAGGTCTATGAGCTTGTGAAGCGCATCGACTTTCCTGCCTTCAAAGTTGGAAGTCGTATCTTCGTGCCGAAAGACAAATTCCTTACCTGGCTAAATGTGCAAACAGAAGAGAAGGACTCTCTCTTCTATACGGAGTGACAAGGATGGACGATAGTAAGATGCCGCGAATCCGGCGCAAAGAAGATCTTCCGGATGTGATGACGATGCCGCTCGTTGCAAAGACCCTCGGATGCAGTCTTACGGTTGCATATAGACTTCTAAAGAGAGATGACTTTCCCCATTCGGTAAGTGGTCAAAGGGTCTATATTGACAAAGGAAAATTTCTCTCGTGGCTTGATGCTCAGACGCAAATGGAAAAGAGAGATCATTATGGCTGGTAGGCAAAGAGCGAATGGCGAAGGCAGCATTCGAGAGAGATACCCCGGCTGTTGGGAAGGTCGATATACTGCCGGCTACGATATTCTAACGGGAAAGCGTATTCAAAAGGGCGTTTTTGCTAAGACACGAAAAGAATGCGCAGCGAAGCTGGCACGAGCCATCCAACAGGATACAGGGCCTTATTATCGCAAGGGCAAAGGATATGATTCACAGCCCCTTTCTACATGGATTCGGCTTTGGTTTGATTCCTACACAAAGCCAAATCTTCGCCCCAGCTCAGCAGATGGTTATAGGAGCATGATCGAGAACCACATCATCCCGGTTTTGGGCCATATCCAGCTTTCAAAGCTCAGCTCAATCCAGATTCAGCGCTTCTACAATGATCTGCACACACAGGGCCGCTTAGACAACCATGGAAATCGGAAATATGAGCCATTGTCTGCAAGCACCGTGAAGCACATTCATGCGGTATTGAGCGGCGCTCTGAAACAGGCAGTTAAGGAGCGGATTATTCCCTTCAACCCTTGCGATAACTGCAAAATTCCAAAGCGTGAAAAGAAAGAAATGCACGTCCTGCCGCAGGACAAGATAGGTGCATATCTGGATGAGGCAAAGCGACTTGGGGTCTATGCGCTTTTCTATTTGGAATTGACAAGTGGGCTTCGACGGGGAGAATTACTTGGCCTGGAGTGGGCCGACTTGAATCCGGAAACACGAATGCTGACGGTTAACAAGCAGCTCACTCGTTCTGGGGGAGAGTTGTGCATTTCTGTACCGAAGACTGAGAATTCGATTCGAACAATAGCTCTTCCGGAGAATACTGTTGCTTTGCTCATAGATGAGCACAACAAGCATCCGGATAGTCCCCTCATGTTTTGGTGTCCAAGAACTAATGGTTACTGGAGTCCGGACTCTCTTCGACATTTACACAAACAAATGCTCGCCGCTGCCGGAGTGGATGAAAGCGTTCGCTTTCATGATTTGAGACATACATTTTCGACCTTAGCAATTCAGAGCGGCGTAGATGCAAAAACGGTCGCTGGCATGCTCGGCCACTATAGTGCCGCATTCACGCTGGACACTTACACGCATGTGACAGAACAAATGAAACGAGGCGCGGCTGAAAAGATCGGCGTTTTTATGAACGCAAGTGTCAATGTGCAGGTTAATGTCGTTCACTCACCGAGTGCGGTAGTGCGTGGTGATTATGAATCGGATCTGGCTAACTGCCTAAACCCGTCGAATTCGACGGATTTAGATCCAACATCACAGTAGACATTGAACAAGGAAAAGGGACTCTGAAATCAGCAATTTCAGAGTCCCTTTTTTCGTTGGTCCGAGTAGTGCGACTCGAACGCACGGTCTCCTGGTCCCAAACCAGGCGCGATACCAACTTCGCTATACCCGGATGCATTATATTATTATAACAGGTCAAAATGCGCATGTCCAGTCCTCTATATAGCTTTTTGCATTTTTGCATTTTATGGAATCCTGCGCTCTAAACGCCATTGAGTGCGTCTTGCACAGATTAAATCTGCTATGTTAGAGTTAGGGCTGTTTCGACCTTTTGTAATTGCGCTGGAGTGTACTCTGTATAAAGGGATGCCTCTATTGTATTCCCATCTTCATCAAAGAATTCAACGGTAAATGCTTTGCCGTTACCGAGTACATCGACAATGGTTCCTTCAGTCCCTGCTTTGACCCCAGTTTCGGGATCATCATTTTTCAAGGTAACGGTATCGAAAAACTTCAACATGGTTATTTCCTCACAGTCAAAACGAGTATGCGGGGATCACATATTTGCTCCATGCAGCAGCCTGCTCCATACACTGCTGATAGTCCGTTCGCAGTTCATCCGTCAGAGCATAGACCAGCCGCTTCACAACAACCTTATTCTCTGCAATCGGTCGGAATTTGAGGCTAATAAGGTATTCTTGTCCATCGCTGCACTGTGCTAGAGACAGGAGATTTGTACCCGTCTTTCGGATCCAGTTTTCTCCCCAGACGATCTCGCCGCAATGTGGACACTCGAAGGATACAACGTAATCATCGCTCAGAGCATCGCCAATATCGGCATAGGGCTCTTCAAACTCGTAACTCTCAACGATGCCATTTCTATTCTCTACGGTCTCCTTGTACTCGTTCAGTCCCCTTATGAGGTCTAAATGTGTGCAGAGAAGCGCTGTGCTCCTTGCGTCATTGATTGCTCCAGTCTGAATAATCTCACCTGTCAAGAAAACCGGATCTTTGACCATCTCAGAAAAGGTAAGCGCCTGATTCCACTCCATATCCATGACAATGTACTCCACGGCAATTGCTCCTTCTTTCGTTCGATTGTAATCATCATAGAGCTGTCGGTGTCCAAAAGAACGGACAATGCGAATTATCCCTATTGGCACCTTGAATACAGATGATTATCAAATTACCTGCAAACAAAAAAGCCCCTTTCGGGACTTGTGATTTACACGAAAAAGATGAGCCTTGACCACCAGCAAAAGCAGTCAAGGCTCATCTTTCGTTCTTAGTATCTAACATCAATTTAACCTCGCTTTCTTGAGTTGAGAGGGAGTTAGCTGTACATTGGACTCACCCTTTCTGTATCTATAAGATAGCATAGGATAGACAAAAAATCAATGCAGGAAAGACACAACTTATCTTTCAAAAAACTGGTCATTACAATGAAATGTGGCGCGAATGTGCAAGACCAGATTGACATCTCTGCGCGATTACTGTATCATCAAATTGTTGAGGGCTTTCACACATGTAGTGAAAGCCCTCATTTTTCTGTTATTGACTGAATCCTCTGGCTGCATACAATGCCTGCTTTTGAATTCGATTTCTCATGAGTTGCCGAAACGTAATGGGTGCCACGACCTCAAGGACTGGCCCGAAGGACAGTACGCGGATCAGCAACTCCGTTTCATCATCTTGGTCGTATCGGAGTGTGATTCGATATAGCCGCTCATCCAACTTCTGCGTTTCCTTTTCAAAGTGGGAGAAATGCAATAGGACACGCTCCAAACCATTACGCTCATCATGGAGAAGCAGCGTAAGTTCCTGAAGGCGTTCTTTTGGTACGATCACAGAGCTTGGGTTGTATTCTTCCAGCAGCTCACAGGATCGAATACGGGCCATGTTGACCGTGTTCATCCGCCGCATTCCCGTCACTAAGACCCGAAATTTATCATCCTTTTCCGAATACTCCAGGCGGTACGGATTGCAAACAAAAGAATGACGGGCTCCGGTATGTCCATGGAATCGAATCCGCATTTTCCGGTTCTCATGGATTGCCCGCAATACCATTCGGAAGCAATGAACATAATTGGGATCGGAATAGGGATCTCCATCTGCATACTGGTCAAACCGGACGAAGGTATCCTGGGTATATAACGGTTCCACATCTTCAAGGCCACTCGTGTCCGGATGAAATAAAGCGATTCTTGGGTCTGTGAGGAGTGCCTTCAGCCATCGCTTCTGCAGAGTGGTCAAGGGCATCGTCGGCTTTTCCCGCAGAACAGTGTGGAAGTTGCTGTCCAGCAATGGCCATGCATCGGACTGCAAGGCGGCAGGAATGGATAATACGCTTTCTGCGAACGCCTTTTCCTGCACGATAGCAGTCAGCTTTCCGGCAGTCAGCGTTTCCTCCACAGCTTCAGTTAGAACGGCAGCAACAACATTGAAGTAACTGCCGTAGATCTCACTAAATAGCATCGGCATCCCCTCCGTACATAGCCTCCATGCGTTGCAGATCCTCATAGAAGGTATTTACGACAAATTGGTTGCTGCACTGCAGATTTACAATGCGGCCAATGAAGGTTCGAATCCATGGCAGCATTTCCGAGGCATCATAGACATCCGCCACGAAGCGGCAGGTCTGTTCATCCAGGATCTCCAGACGACCGTGGCGCTTTTCCCGATCCAGCCGATGGAGAATAAAGTCCTCACCGGGATCGAAGTGAATCGTCATCTCAATATGATCCAGGTTATAGTCTTGGCCAGTTGAAACACCCCAGAGATGCTCATCGAATTTCTGCTGGAAGCCTAAGTACTTTTCATATTGCTTTTCAACGCTCCCAGCTGTGACCTTCTTGATCGCGTCCAGACGGAAGAAAGTCAGGTGTCTGCTACGGTAGTGGTAGCCGAGGAGATATTGCCTGCCGGATTGTGTGCTGCTGTAGATCTTCAGCGGGCAGACAGTTCGCTGGTAGTCGCGCCCATTGCGCAAGCTGCAGATAAAGAGCTCCACCGCTCGTCGTTCGCTGATTGCCAGCAGCAGATCACATAGAATATTGCTGTCAAGCGCATGCAGGACATAGTGGTGTTTGAAACGGAAGATATCAGAGGGCTTCTCCAGTTTGTCCATAAGGAAAGAACCTACCACGCCGAGAGGATCTGCTTCCGAATAAAAGGCAAGCGCGTCTTTCCAAGAGTCCAGGTCAATGGAGGAATCATCCGATCTCCGATACAGAACTTCACGGCCCCTTTTCTCCGCACGCAGAAGGCCAAGTTCTTCGTATTCTTTGAGCTTCTTTCGCACGGTAGACTCATCCAAGGAGAAGTCCCCGTTGAAATGCGAGAGATAGTCGTCGCTGATCCGGTCAACAATCTCCTTGGAAGATAGCACGCTGCCATCCGCAAGGATGTCCAGAATATAGAAGTGGAGCGTAATATCCTTATCCGTAAAGCTCTTTGCTTTGAATGCCTTATAGAGAGGATTACGCGGGACTCTTCTGCTGTCCAGAGAGAGAAATACATTTTTCCCGGATGACTCCTGGTGAAAGGACATGTAGTCACCCAGCCAGCTTTCAATTCTGCGCCGTTCATTATCATAGCTTCGAGCGCTCTTCATTCCATACTCATCACGGCTCTTAAAGCCATAGACATAAAACTCGCGCATATAGTTCCGGATCCGTTCAAAGCTCTTGACCAACTCACTATAAGCCATGTACTCCACCTCCTCTTCACCAGATAGTATCACTTTAGATTATCAAATGTCCAAAAGAACGGACAGCTCCTAAGAGTCCCCCCCCAGGAGCTGTTTGCGGTAATGCTCAGCCGACCGTTACTGATACACTCTTTCCGCTGAAGGCCACTCCGTACTTATAAATCGTTGAAACGCCCTTACTGAGCATTTCAGTATCATATTGCCTGTCATTAATCTGCTGTAAAGCAGTTTCAGATAGCAGTTTCAGCTTTTCTTCCGTACACCCTTTTTCCGCCTTCAGTTCGATTAGAATGCCAGGTAGATTCGCACGCTTGGGCATCATCTGGATATCGTATCGACCTTCTCCAGATTCTCTGTTAGAGGTTGTGTAAGCTCCGCTCAGCATTGCGCATAGGCCAAGCATAAACCCGTGATAGAAATTTTCGCCGGCTGTATCGAAGCTACTTGCGGACTGAAGAAGAAGGTTATGGATGAGCTCTTGTATGCGTTTGCTGTCACCGGAGTAAATGGCTTCCTGAACGGAAACCGCAATAGACTGAGGAATAATACGATTGAGCTTTTGTAAGATCTCCTTGTTGTAGACAAAGGAGATCTCTTTATTCGGAAGTGCGAGTTCGCAGATAGAGTCGATACCAAAAGACGAATCTACTTTAACTGCATTCAGATAACCGGCAACCAGCAGGAAGCTATAGATGACCGAAGGGTTTTGCTTGATCTGTGGGTATATGACATCGGTATCGATATAGGACACGATTGTCTTCCCGGAAACAAGGGATGTCAGTTTCTCATAGGTATCCTGATCCGCTTCCTCAAGCAGCTCTCCGATGATATCGTTACTACCAGTAGAGAGCCAGAACGCTTTCGGTTGGCAGCCGTTGTTGAAGTAGTTGATCACAGACCACGGATTGAATATCTCCGCGCTTCCGAAACGGTAACCATCGTACCAGTCACAGATCTCATCATATTTTTCAGCAACGCCATAGTACTCCGCCATCTCTCGAACTTCGTCTGGAGTTAAGCCGAAGTAAGAGCTGTACTTGCTGTCGAGAACAGAATTGATCGTGACATTATTTAGTCCGGTGAAGATGCTCCCTTTTGCAACGCGGAGGATTCCTGTCATCAGGCCAAAAGACAGGTGCCTATTATCCTTGAGGCCTCCGGAGAAAAGGTTCCGCATGAGAGGAATCACCTTGTCGCAATATCCGAGTGAGTAGCCCTGCTGGATGGGAGTATCGTATTCATCAATGATGATAATTGGCGCAACCGCATAATGCGCATGAAGCATTCTAGAGAGATTCATGAAGGACATGGCGATATCCGTTTCGCTGGCAGTCCCGCCAAGGATGCTTCGCAGATACTCTTTGTCATAGGCGCTGAGCTGATCGCTTTCCAGTAATTCGATGTGCCGCTGCACTTCATTGCGAATGATTTGGTAGATCGACTGATATGTTGCTTTCCAGTCCTCGCACTTGACATCTTTGAAGGTCACATAGATAACGGGGTATTTCCCCTGATAGCTGCGATAGTGAGTTCCGCACTTCCAAATCTTTTTATCCTTGAAATAGATGGAAGTATCTTCATCCGATTTCTCGAAGAAAACACGCAGCATATCCATATTCAAGGTCTTTCCGAAACGCCGAGGGCGCGTGAACAGGGATACCAGCGGACGTTCATCGAGGAAGTCCTTGATCATCATCGTTTTATCAATGTAGTAGTAACTTGAGGATGCCAGACGATAATCAGAGATTCCGATTGGCAAAGGGAGATTTGTCGGTTTGGCTGCCTTCACATAGTTGCCGCTTTTAATGCGTTGATCTACAGGCTTCTCCGCATTGGATGGGATCCGCCAGTTCCGTCCATCCTTTACAGCTCCCTGGATTCGACCGGCCAAGCACATTCCAGAAACCTGCCGATCCGTTATGCCCCATTCTTTCGCAGCCTCTTTGACAGTCATATAGTCAGCCATGTTATCCACCCCCTTCTCTTTCTCCGAATTCTATTATGCGCAAGGTTCAGAAGAAAGTCAATTTATTTCGGAAGTATATCGTATACAGGCAATATTCTTCTGGATCGAAAGTGCCCCCTTAATTGTCTACCTGATGAGTTCGCAACTTTTTTTCCGTGATTTTTCCTGATCCAGAGGGTATCCTTAGGTCAAGAAAAGCGCAGACAGCAACACTACGAAGCATATGACTTTTAATCATAGAGGCTACTTCCGATGAGCTTTCCGGCGAAGTTGGAACATGAATGCGCTTTGTGAAAGACGCCAACAGCAATCCACACTATCAACATTAGCTCACTTATGGAGCATGCGGCTTCAGGCCGGACGATAAAGGGTGAAAGTCCCTTTGTGATGATAACCAGCGGCGTCTTGTAAGATGTAGCGGCTGGCAGTACTGTAAGACTTCTGACGCCAGGCCTCGTAGCCAAAACCGTTTGAGTTTTACAATGCCAGACCGCTGCATTTCCAAGGAAAGGCACCAACAGCAAACGATCAGAATAGCTAAGATGGTGAAAGCAGGCGGTTCATACCCGTCGTTCGTGGGTTCGATTCCCACTTCATATGGTGCCTTGTTTTACAGAGAAAGATGCCAACAGCAACACAACATGCATCCGACAGTAATCGTAACTATCTTGTGACCATGATGGCATCTTGTGAAAGGCCCGTACAGCAAAAAGCCTCTTGTCAGGGAAGTTTTGACCACGGCGTTACTACGCTGAAATTTACAGTTCCTTTTGGAACCGGGCCTTGTCTTATTATACTGCGATTGCGTTAGGAGGGATCATCATGCTGCAGTATCTAAAGAACGAAGCGAATCTGACCCATACGGAAAACGGAGCGGTTACATATCAATCCACCCAATCTGAGTGTTTGGATCTGTTTGCGACCATCGGCACACTCCGACGGGAGAGTGACGAGGAGATCACAAATCGATTCCTCCGCGCATACGCAGAGAATGCTGATCTCGCCATGAAAACGCTGTTTTTCGCAAGAGATATCCGTGGCGGTATCGGGGAGCGCCGCGTCTTCCGCACCATCCTCAAGTGGCTTGCGCACAATGAGCCTCAGTCTGTGGAAAAGAACATCCCCTACATTACAGAGTATGGACGCTATGACGATCTCCTTGCCCTGATGGGTACCAAATGTGAGAGGGAGGCTCTTGCGTATATCAAAAAGCAACTCGAAGCCGATTGCAAAGCGCTGGAGGCGGGCGAATCGGCATCCCTTTTGGCCAAGTGGCTCCCATCTGCCAATGCCTCCAACGATGACGTGATTCGGCAGGCAAAGCATATCGCCCGTTCGCTGGGTATGAACGATGCACAGTACCGCAAAACCCTTAGCGCACTGCGGGCGAAGATCAGCATCATTGAAAATAACCTCCGCGAGAAGGACTATGCCTTCGACTATGCCAAACAGCCTTCCAAAGCAATGCTCAAGTACCGGAAGGCATTCCTGCGTAATGACGGCGAACGCTACACAGCTTTTATGAACCGAGTGACAGAAGGAGTCGAGCAGATCCATACGGGCACTCTAACCCCTTATGAGATAATCGCTCCGTTCTTCAAAAGGGACATTAGAACAGAAGAGCGGAAAGCGATTGATGTCACCTGGAACGCTCAGGAAGATTTCACAGGCGGAGAGAATGCGTTGGTTGTCATTGACGGCTCTGGCTCCATGTATGGCGGCTCAGATCCCATCCCTGCCACGGTCGCGCTCTCCCTGGGCATTTATTATGCCGAGCGAAATACGGGAGCGTTTCATAACCACTTCATCACTTTCTCAGAGAATCCCCGCTTGGTGGAGATCGAGGGAAAGGATATCCTTGAAAAGGTGCGGTACTGCCATCAGTTCAATGAAGTGGCCAACACGAATATCCAGCGCGTGTTCGAGCTTGTTTTGAAAGCTGCGGTGAAAAACCATGTCCCGCAGGAAGAGATGCCCTCAAAGATCTTCATCATTTCGGACATGGAGTTTGATTACTGCACCGAAGATTGCTCTCTGACGAACTTTGAGTATGCGCAGAAGCTCTTCTCGGAGCATGGATATCGGTTGCCCGATCTGGTGTTCTGGAATGTGAATAGCCGTAATCGGCAGCAGCCTGTCAGTGTCAACGATCAAGGTGTCGCGTTGGTATCCGGCTGCAATGCCCGTATCTTTTACATGTTGAAGTCAGGCATCCTGTCTCCCTTCGCTTTGATGATGGATGTCCTAGGCTCGGAGCGGTATGCGGCAATTGTGGCATAAGTGTGTACTGCAGGAGGTGATAGCAGATCGGCTATTGCCTCTTTTTTTGCAACCAAGAGAGCTGTTGCAATTAACGGAGCCTATCCGTAAAATAGGAAGTAAGAAGAAAGGAAATCGCTATGGTAAAGATAGAAGGATTATATAATACCGCTTTCTGCTATACCCCTGTACTGGAAGATGCAGCCCGCGCCCAGATCCAGTCGGTCTGTGATCAAAAGGAATTCGCGGGCTGCAAGATCCGCGTTATGCCTGATGTCCACGCTGGCAAGGGCTGTACGATTGGTACCACCATGACCATTCGGGACAAAATCGTTCCAGGCATGGTCGGCGTTGATATCGGCTGCGGCATGGAAACGGTGGAATTGTCCGAGCGTGAGATTGATTTCGAGCGTATGGACGCGCTGATTCGGAAGGAGATTCCCTACGGTCGAGAGGTTAGAGACGAGATCCATGCGTTGAATGCGGAACTCGATCTGTCTCAGCTGTGTTGCGCAGATCAAGTCAACCTCAATCGCGCGATGAGAAGCATCGGCTCCCTTGGCGGCGGAAACCACTTCATCGAGGTGGATCGTGCGGAAGATGGGCGGCTGTTTCTGGTAGTCCACTCCGGCAGCCGGCATCTTGGGACTGAGGTTGCAAACTTCTATCAGGACGAGGGCCGCCGTGCTCTTTGGGGTGGCGCACACTATCAGATCAAGGCTACGATCGATCAGATGAAGGCGGAGGGCCGGTTCAAGGAGATTCAAAAGACGATCACGGCTCTCAAGCGTGAGCACGATTTGAGCATTCCCAAGGATCTTGCCTATGTGGAAGGCGCACTTTTTGACGACTACATTCACGACATGAAGCTGACGCAGAAGTTCGCCGTACTCAACCGCAAAGCAATGGTGGATGTGATTCTGTCTGGTATGGGGCTTACTCCTGTCGATGAGTTTACCACGATCCACAACTATATCGACACGGACGCCATGATTCTGCGCAAGGGTTCCGTCTCTGCACGGAAGGGAGAAAAGTTGCTCATTCCCATCAACATGCGGGATGGGAGCCTCATCTGTATCGGTAAGGGAAATGAGGAATGGAACTGCTCCGCTCCGCATGGTGCCGGTCGTCTCATGAGCCGTCACGCAGCGTTTCAGGCTCTCTCTATGGAAGAGTTCCAGAAGGAGATGGAAGGAATCTATACGACCTGTGTTGTTCCCGATACCCTGGATGAATCCCCCATGGCCTATAAGAGTATGGATGAGATCATAGACCAGATTGAACCTACCGTTGAAATCGTTCAGCGGATTCGCCCTGTTTACAACTTCAAGGCGTCCGACTAAAATAGAAAGGCGGTGTTGCACCGTGGAGGCATTGATTCAAGAAAAACTACATGAGATCGAGAAGCGGGAGAACTGCCGCATCCTGCTGGCGGTGGAATCCGGCAGCAGGGCATGGGGCTTTGCCTCACCGGATAGCGACTACGATGTGCGGTTTATCTATGTCCGTGATAAAGAAAGCTATCTCAAGCTGAATCGTCCGCGTGATGTGATTGAGCTGCCCATCAATGGTGTTCTGGACATCAACGGTTGGGATGTGGACAAGACACTGAAGTTGCTCCATAAATCCAACCCCACCGTATTTGAGTAGTTTTCCTCTCCCATCGTGTATCAGACCACTGACTTCACTGAGGCGTTTAAGCCCGTCATGCGGCGCTACTTCTCGTCCAAGAGTGGCCTTTGGCACTATCTGCAGATGGCGGAAGGAAACTATCGAGAATACCTGCGCGGCGACATGGTGAAGGCCAAGAAGTACTTCTATGTACTGCGGCCAATCCTTGCTTGCCGGTGGATCCTTGAAAAAGGTACTCCGCCCCCAATGCTCTTTTCTGAACTGGCGGCGAGCCAGCTTCCGGACTACCTGGAGAAAACCGTTGCGAAGCTGCTTGATCTGAAGATGAACTCCCCTGAGGTGAAGATGATCCCGAGAATCGATATCCTCAACGCTTACATGGATCGGAGCATTGCAGAGGTGCGTGCTCTGGTGGAGCAGTATCCGAGAGAAATCACGAAGGACTGGGAGGAACTCAATGCGCTGTTCCTCGCCGCACTGGAGATGTGATCTTATGATGAAATTGCCACCACAAGTGAATACAGCATTTGAGATGCTTGAAGCGGCCGGCTATGAGGCGTACCTTGTTGGTGGCGCAGTGCGTGATTATGTGCGTGACAACAGTCCTGCGAAGGATTGGGACATCACCACCAACGCGCTCCCAGAGCAGGTGGAGGAGATCTTTACAGGCTACCACCTGATTGAGACTGGCTTGAAGCATGGGACTGTAACTGTTGTGATCGACCAAGAGCCGCTAGAAATCACGACCTATCGCGTTGACGGGGACTACTCCGACCATCGGCACCCGGACTCAGTCAGCTTTACCCGCAGCCTGAAGGACGATCTTGAGCGCCGGGACTTCACCATGAACGCTCTGGCCTACAACCCCAGGACAGGTGTTGTTGACTTCGTAGGAGGCAAGGCGGACATTGCCGGCGACCTTGTCCGCTGCGTGGGAGATCCAGATCGGAGATTCCAGGAAGATGGCCTGAGAATGCTCAGAGCCCTTCGCTTCGCCTCCGTGTATGGCATGACGATCGAAGCTGCCACGGCAGCGGCCATCCACAGGAACAAGCACTTGCTCAAAGGTATCGCTGCGGAGCGCATTCTGGTTGAGCTTACCAAAATGCTCTGCGCTCAGGGCGCGGCAGGTGTTCTGCGGGACTTCGCCGATGTGCTGGCCGTCCCGATCCCGGAGCTCACACCCATGTTTGGCTTTGCGCAGCATAATCCACATCATGACAAGGATGTCTGGGACCATACCATCGCGGTCATTGAAAGTATCACCCCTGAACCGGTGCTTCGTTGGGCAGCCCTGCTGCATGACATTGGGAAGCCTTCCTGTTTCTCGCTCGCCGAGGATGGCATTGGCCACTTCTTCGGGCACTCGGATCAGAGTACTTCAATGGCGGAGAGTATCCTCAGTAGACTTCGCTTCGATAACGCCAGCAAAGAACAAATTGTAAGACTCGTTCGCTATCATGACATGCCCATCACGGCCGACAGGAAGCCAATCAAACGGCTTTTGAGCAAGCACGGTGAGGATGCTACCCGGCAACTGATCGAGCTGCACAAGGCAGATACGCTTGGTCAATCGGCCATCTGCAGACACCGGATCGCAATCTTTGAGGAAGTATCGCAAATGATCAATGAGATCCTGCAGGAAGAGAGCTGCTTCACACTCAAGGACTTGGCAGCTAATGGACATGATATGATGACATTGGGCTTTCAGGGACCGACCATTGGCCGTGTGCTGCAGGAATGCCTGGATGCAGTCTTGGATGAGCAGATCCCCAACGAGCATGAGGCGCTGATGACCTTTGCAAAGGATAGACAGCTGAAGAGTTAATACCAAAACGGCAATACCAATCAGGTATTGCCGTTTTGGTATGCACAGGAACTTAGGTGGATTGTAGGGTTTTGTCGATGGTCGTATAATGAGTGATGAAGCAAAGTGACGATCGTGAGGTTGCCTTTGACTTCGATTATGCTACTCACTTGTTCCGGCAACTCTCTAAATCGCATCACAAGGGAACATTTTCCCTATTTTTGCGTCTATATCAATAAGGGATTCATGTCTGATATGAAAAGGAGGCTGCTGATATGAAACAGAAAAAGAAATGGGTTATTCCCCTCTGTGTGATAGGAGTCATACTGCTACTTTGTGCGGGTGGCCTTTGGTATATGATAAATCACTCCATGAGTTTCTCTGTCGGACGCTGCTTAGTAGCGGACAACGGATCGTATATGTTCATCGATGGAAACTCACCCATTATCATGAGCAACCGAAAGGATAAGGAAGGTCTGTTCTCTGGCTTGGGGACCGGCGATAAGATTTTGATCTTCCACGATGGGATTGTGGAAACCTATCCAGGCAGGACCGGTGCGTATTGGTGTGTGAAATTGGAAGACGGTACGCAGGCCGATATTCCGGAACAGGTCATAGAAGAGCTTACGGAACTCGGATGGACCATTGTAGGAAATGAAGCTGATCCAGATTCCGTGACGCCTGAATCGGAAGCATACGCTTTTGAGGCGCAGTACATCCGGACCAATGGCGGACCTGAAGATGGCTATCCTTACCACACGGTGATCAGTTCCAGAGCGGAACTGGAAGCCTATTACGAGGCATACAAGGACATTTATAGTCTGGAACGAAGAGAGACAGTCTACTCCGACAGCACAATCGGCTTTTTGGATGCCTGCGACAAATATGATAATGCCTATTTTGAACGGCAGAATCTGGTGCTGATCGTACTGCAGGAAGGCAGCGGATCAATTCGGCATGAGATTACAGATGTGCGTCGTCACCGTATTGAGAACGGTGCATTGGATGGGTGGGACATTACGATTGACCGTAAGATCCCTGAGGCAGGAACAGAGGATATGGCTCAGTGGCATCTATTCCTTGAAGTGCAGATGGGCGATGTGATCAAGGCCACCGACAAGGTTTGGATCAATGGAAAACAGAGCGAACGCACTCCGGCAATATCCGGTCTTGTTGGTATCAGTCGTACTCCGTCGATAAGCGCCTATCAGGATCCCTGGGGAGTGAAGCTTACTGCAAAGAATATTACCCCGTCTGGATTGACCATTGTTTGTACGCAGCAAGATGGAGAACCAACCGGTGAGCTGCAGACCGGCAGTTACTACGGACTCGAAATGCTGCAGGATGGCGAGTGGGTTGCGGTCGAGCTGCTTCCTATGGAGTATGAGCTTGCCTGGACGTCAGAAGCATGGATGATACCTAACAATGCGGAAACAGAATGGAAAGTGAATTGGAGCCGTCTGTACGGAGAGCTTCCCGCAGGTTCCTACCGGATCAGCAAATCGGTTATGGATTTCCGGGGTACCGGTGATTATGACACCAAAACCTATTATGCAGGCTTTGATCTCGTGGACGCCGCTGACACAAGTAATGTTTCCTACGAACACGGCGGATTTGGCGTCAGTGTGCCGCTTCTTTCTGGTTGGGAATACAAGGTTGAGGAATACAGTGCCGATGGCATGAGCTATGGCGTCAGTTTCCGACCCGCTGGTGAAGATGGATGGATTGATTTCCACTATTGGCCTACATTCGGCGTCTGCGGCACCGGATTGTCAATGAAGGAATTTGGAAATGGTTCCATGGGCACCTACGATGGCGGTGCTATCTGGAACTTTATCAGTTACCCTGCCAGCAAAGGCAACTTTGTGGCAACGACCCAGGGTGTAAATAGCTGGTGGTCACGCTACGGCGAGACTGCTATGGAAATCATAACGCAGGTAATCTGCACAGACACCATCGTAGACTAAGGAGGGTACGCAGTATGAAACGAATTGTAGCGCTATGCCTCGCAGCGGCTTGCCTGATTTCTATGGTAGGCTGCGCAGGAGATACCAACATGGAAGAAAAGAAACACAACAGTACTGCATCGGCTTATGCGCTTGCACTGGCAAGTTACCCGGAAATGGCTCCCTACCCCAATGAGATGGAGTATTTCGATGAAAAGACCGGCGAGTTTGACAGCGATGGCTTTGATGTGGTCTATGACGCCTGGCAGGCGGACAGAAAAGCCCAGCGCAGTCAGCCGGAGGGCTATGCAGACGGTCTGGAAGCTTTCTTTGCCAGCTCGATCCGGGAGTTTCTCAGCAATTCCAACGGTGCGAACAAGGTCTACTCTCCCATAAACATCTACATGGCCCTTGCCATGCTGGCAGAGGTGACGGACAGTGAAAGCCGCCAGCAGATCCTTGACCTTCTAGGAAGTGAAAGCATTGAGGCTCTGCGCTCCCAGGCGGCCAGTGTTTGGAACGCCAATTACAGCAATGACGGCGCCGTGACAAGCATTCTGGCAAACTCCCTGTGGCTGAATGAGTCCGTAAATTTCAACCAGTCCACAATGGACAGTCTGGCAAAGAATTACTATGCGTCCTCCTTCCGTGGTGAGATGGGTAGCGAGGAATTTAATCAGGCCTTGCGGGACTGGATCAATGAGCAGACCGGAGGACTGCTGGAAGCGCAGGCCGATGGCCTGTCGATGGACCCCGAGACCGTTATGGCTTTGGCCTCTACCATCTACTACCGAGCCAAGTGGCACAGTGAGTTCAATGAGGCCGGAACGGAAAAGGGCCTGTTCCATCTGTTCAGTGCTGATGGAGAGACCGTGGAGTGCGACTTCATGCACAAGGGCGGCAGCAACACCTATTACTGGGCAGATCAGTTCGGCGCTGTTGCTCTGAGCCTGGAGGGCAGCGGCAAAATGTGGTTCCTCCTGCCTGATGATGGCGTGGCTATGGATGATCTGCTTGCCGATGAGCAAACGATGGAGTTCCTAAACAGCAATGGAAACTGGGAGAACAGCAAGCACCTGATTGTGAATATGTCCGTTCCCAAATTTGATGTTGTCTCTGATCTTGACCTGCGTGATGGCCTGAATGCGCTGGGTATTACCGGTGTATTCGATGCCACGGTGGCCGATTTCAGTCCCATGACTTCGAAAGTTGCAGAGATATTCCTTTCCAAAGCCGACCATGCAGCCCGCGTTGCCATCGATGAAGAGGGGGTTACCGCAGCGGCATATACCGTCATGATGATGGCTGGTGCTGCGGCGCCACCTGAAGAGGAAATGGACTTCGTATTGAATCGACCGTTCTTATTCGCCATTACTGGTGCAGATGGACTTCCACTCTTTGTTGGCGTAGTCAATAGACCGTGAACTGAAAAAAGGCAATAAGAAAACGGCAGTGCCACAATGTGGCATTGCCGTTTTCATGTATATCCGATGCATTGAGTTGTTTACCCCTCATAGGACTGCGGCTGGTAGCCATAGTGCTTGGCAAAAGCTTCATAGTCAACCCATTTCGGGTTGTCAAAGATCCTTGCAGCGTAGAGCTCAAGCGTGTAATGCTCCAGTTCTGCTTTCGTCTTTAACCAATAGGTGTGCTCCTTCTCCCACTCCAGGAGTTTATCGAACAAGTCTTCTTCGTGGCTCCGGACAATGAGCTCACGCACCAAATCGCGCCAGACATCGTTCCTGATGTCTCCAAGATCCGTCTGGATACCATTGCGGTACCCGTACTTCTTATCTCTCCCAGAACCAGAAAGAAGAATCGATTGACCAGTGCTGAAATGTGCGTGTAGATCTTTATGCGTGAGTTGATCTCTGTTAGGAACTGCCGATAGTGAGTCAATAATCGTGCGCGGATACATAGACATACCTCCATTCTGGTAAGTCTTACGGATTAACGGTCGAAGATGCAACAAATCGATCATAATGAGCAAAAAAGGAAAACCGCGCCACACTGTTGTCGCCGTTCTGTGATATAATCGAACTATGTCGAATAATCAATTCCCTTTGGATCAGCCGCATCCGACCATCATCAAGAAACGACCGGATTGACAATGCACATATTATGTAGTATTATTGTAGTGCAAAGGAGGCTTGAACATGGATTCCAACATGACTTTTCGCATTGATTCTGAAGTGAAAGCGCAAATGGCAGCCATCTGTGATGCACTGGGCATGTCAACTTCTACTGCCTTTAATATTTTTGCCAATGCCTTTGTTCGAGCAAAAGGCATGCCTTTTGCTGTCACGATTCAGGAGCCTGTAACAGCTGTGAGCCGCGAAAAAATGCTGGCGGACACCGATCAACTATTGAGCGAGTTCGCTTCTGACTATAAGAGGATGGCAGAATGATTTGGGTTACAGCAGAAGATGTCGTAGCGATTCATAGCCGTATCATTCAAGTTTCTGGTGGCATTGATGGTCTGCGTGATCGTGCTGGATTAGAAGCGGCTATTGCCGCACCCCTTCAATCATTTGGAGGAGAAGATCTTTTTCCAACTGACATAGAGAAAATCGCTCGTATTGGGTTTGGGTTAGCGTCCAATCACGCATTTATCGATGGCAATAAGCGAATTGGCGCCATGGTCACGCAACTGCTACTCAAATGGAATGGATATCAGTTCCAATTGGAGCAGAATGAGCTGGCCGATATGTTCATTGGTATCGCGGATGGCACAAAGGACGAAACGGAGCTTCGGTATTGGATCAACGACCATATTGAATAACGAAAAGGTTGCCTCACGCAATAATGTGAGGCAACCTTTTCGTTCGTGGTGGGCCAGATTGGAGTCGAACCAACGGTGTTTCTAATGTCACGGTTTTACAGACCGCTGCAATCGCCAGCTATGCGTACTGACCCGTATGGCGGAACCGGTTGGAATCGGACCAACGATACCATGGGCTTCAACCAGGTGCTCTACCAGCTGAGCTACAGTTCCATATGGCGGAGAGCGCAGAACTCGAATCTGACACCATGCGGTGCGATCCGCTTAGCGGGCGGTCCCCGGGCCTTCCGGGTTCACTCTCCAAATATGGCTGGGGTGGCTGGACTTGAACCA
>ENA-UEQJ01000767-UEQJ01000767.1-human-gut-metagenome-genome-assembly--contig:-NODE-767-length-26637-cov-176.666190_pt1 | contig 26637 bp, 21 predicted proteins | sample MGYA00242937_ERZ507938 | MGnify/ENA primary metagenome ERZ507938 (study PRJEB26167, sample SAMN06115437) | human gut metagenome | host: Homo sapiens | place: China:Gansu | collected 2015-07-03...
TATGGCACGCCAGGCAGATCGTGAAGGCTATCCTGAGATTGCAGAGGCTTACAAACGTTATGCCTATGAGGAGGCTGATCACGCTTCTCGTTTTGCAGAACTTCTCGGTGAGGTTTTGGGTGATACCAAGAGCAATCTCGAGGCTCGTATTGCAGCAGAGAAGGGTGCTTGTGAAGATAAGTTCCGCATTGCCAAGCTTGCTAAGGAGCAGGGTTCAGATGCTATCCACGATACCGTTCATGAGATGGCTAAGGATGAAGCCCGCCACTGTGCAGGTTTTGCAGGTCTCTATAAGAGATACTTCAAGTAATAGATTTTAAAAGACGTAACTTTAAAAATTATAATACGATTATTTAGTATTGTAAGTCAAGCAAACAGGAAAGCCGATTCTTGTATAGTAATATACTTGAATCGGCTTTCTTTATGTGATGATAAATATTGTTACTTTGTTTCAGGAACCAGGAACTTGTCTCCTGTTTGCTTAATAAGTTCCTTGGCATATTTCTCAGGATACCCAGGACGATCGGTATCTGTTACGAGGGCGGTTTGTCGCCGAGCGGTTGCATCTCTGATACCCGCACGCCAGCCCAGAAGGAGGCGATGAAGCTTCTCATCCTCCGCCTTCACCGTGAGTTTCCGGACATCAAGACCATTCTGGGTCACCGCGATTTGCCGGGCATGCAGAAAGCCTGTCCCTGCTTCGATGCCACGAAGCTTCAGCCTCTGCTGGCTTCATAGCATATCATGAAAATCCCCCAACCTGTATGTTCTGGCAGGTTGGGGGATTTATATAGAGAGTTGTTATTTTTTCAATATCCTGCGATATTTATTCTTCACCATCTTGCTATTTGCAAGACAATCCTTTAATTCTGTAAATACTGTAGAATCAAGTGTGCCTATCAACTCAATGCTGGTTTGAGATAAACGCTCTTGCAGCTCAAACTGGGCTGCATTATAAATATCTAAATTGGAACCATAAATGAAGGTGTTCTTTGAAAACGAAAAACGGCCTCCATTGATGGTGTTGAGAATTTCCTCGCCTGAAATAAAAACAAAAACATTCACAAAACGCTCGGCAATATCTAAACAGCCATGCTTCACCTCTACATCAGAAGGAACATGATCCTTAGATGTCGGAAGACTTGCCAGCAGTAAACCACCCTGAATGTCCTTTCCTAAAACCAAGAAAAATTTATCCTTAGGTGTTGCTCCATTCTTAAATATAAAAGGACGGAAAAGCAAAAGATTACCTTCTTCAAACATAAGCTTAAATACTTAAAAGATTAGCTGTCTGATGTTCATTCAAGCTTTCCTGGTAAAATTCAGCGGCACAAGGTGACATCGCTTTAGTAAAGTCGATTTTCAAATCAGAGTTATTGCACTCGTGGTTTTGGAATGCTTCCAACAAGCCATTCTGGCTCGCTTCCTGATACCACAATGTTCCCTTCTTGTGAGTTTCGTTTACCAGTTCTACAGCAGTCATCATACCATACTTATCCAATATAGTGTTCATCATGTCTAATTCGCATTCCGAAAACTCATCATCGCAGAAAGGTCTGTTAGCGCTGAAATATGTACCGCCATGCTTAAATTCCGCCTTGATATAATCTTTCAGAAGATAAGGTCCATCCGACAGATCGATGAAGACATCTTTTGCCACAGGTCCAGCTTGCCACACTTCAAACGGTATTCCGAGGAATGGCACATGATACCTTAACACCATTCTCTCTTCCATAAGATACAGCAATTTCAAGGCCTTGGTTTTGCTAAGGTCTTGCACTCGTTCTGCCACGTATATCAAGGCATTACCGAGTTTCTCTTTGGTTGACTCAGAAAATTTACACATAGCTTTACAATTTTTGTGCAAAGATAGAAATTTTATTTTTAAGTCCCAAATATTTTAGCGAAAAAATACATAGAATCTTCTCTGCGAATTAGAAAAGACTCCTAGTCAAACAAAGGCTCCCCATAAGCATGGTACTATTACCTGTGCTTATAGGGAGTTTTTTTGTTTTGAAAGTTATTACCTTACTCAGCCTCACGCTCTTTGGGGTAATGATATATGAGACTTGGCATCCATGCTATTCTGACGATACTTAACCTCCCGGCCTTTCCTGCCGAATATTTGGTGCACATCTGCCATTCTCTATTAATAGAATAAATTTACATATATTGAGTGCACAACGCTGTGCATTATTTTCTTCACAAAAATCGCCTTACTCAGCCGTCCTGCTGGATATGTTATCCGGCATCAGAAAGGTTCGACCTCGCAAGACGGGGATTTCAAATCCCCTAAGCACGAATAGGATGGAACATTTCTTGACGGCGGATTGCAAATCCACCGAAACGCTTGATAAATTTCTAAATTGATAAATGGCTAAAAAGCGAGGAAAGGCCGGACCGGCCACTGCTTCGCCTTGGGGAAGCGGTCGCCGCGGAAACGGACAGACCCTGAACCCTTGGAGTCGTCGACGCCCGAATCGATGTACACGGCGCTCGAGGAAGAGAACTCCGAAGAGGTCCATGCCCAAATATTGATATCTCCAAAAAACTCGGTATAATTTGAGTCGCCCACTGTCATCAACTTGTCATTAATATTTTTAGTAACGGTTGTCATATTACTAAAGAATCCTAGGTTCGGATGAGTAGTTGTATTACCATCCCAGATTCCAATCCAATCATCCGAAAATGGTGCACCTAAGTTTGTCATTACTGCATAATACTGACCTGCTGTGGGTAAAAACCAACCAGTACACTTGGCTGAGTTAGCAGGAAGCGTCTTGTAATTCTGTGCCTGATAAGCTGCGGCTGCGGCTGAGCCCCATTTTTTGATTAACGCATCCGTCTCTGTATAACCGGAGCCATAAGGCTGATTCTTAGAATTTACAATATCAGACTTACTGGTTACCTTTGTTCTGTCTGCATCAATATTCGAAGAATACCAGGCATATCCTGTGCCGATACTGGTTTTGCCTGTAGCACCAATAGTTTTCAGACACATTACCAAGGCATGTCCACCAACCTTTTTTTCACTAATTACAACATCTTTCTCTGTCCAATAATCGTTTCCTAAATATCCTATAATGCCAATGGTTGTTAATCCATTTTTCCTTGCTGCTGCGATTTCATCTTTTGATGGCTTGGTAATTCCTCCATTATCATAATAGATATCACCAACATCCATCGTATAAGTAGTCTCATCATAATGCTGCAGTTTTAGTTTTGCCTCATCAGAATAAACCTTATTTCCTTCATTAATCTTTATGGAAACACTTGTAGTTTTCCATTCATCCTTACCGTTACTGGTATTGGTAAACGTTACCGTACTATTAGGTGCAACAACCATGATACCTTGTGTCGCTGTTGTAGAAAATAATTTCTGACCAGAAGAAAAAGTATCATTTGCTGTCATTGGAACAGATCCGTTTGACCAAGAATAATCTTCGTACCCCTGCAACTTATAAAAATGATCTAGAGATTTGGATTCTCTATTCAAGACTGCCAGTCCCATAGCATGCTCCATTAGGAATGTTAGAGTGGAAGCATCTTTACCTACTACACCCGTCGCTACCTGAAAATCCTGAGCCAAAAGAGCTTCTTTGGTATTTTGGACTGATGCAGGCGAAAGGGAACTGATCTTGCTGGCAAAGAAAGTCGATGCGTCAGATGCTGAGGGATTTACCATCTGAGCATCTGAATTATTATATGGATAGTATGCAAAATACTTATATCCTGTTAACTTCAAGAACTTCTTGCTTGTGGTCCATTTATTGTCACTTCCCAATGTAAGCTTCACGTTGCTTTCCACTATCTGATTATTCTTATCAACCACATAGAGACCGATAGCATCGTTTGGTGTGAAGGATTCCTTAGGGAATGATGATGCAGTCCATGTGCTAGGATACGTTACATCAGTAGCGTCCAGGGTATTGATTGCCTTGGCAGAGAGCTTGTAGATGACACTCTTTCCTGCCTCCCATACTTGTCCATTCAAATTAACTGTCAAGACCTGAGGCTGACCATTCAGCATGAAAGTAAACTCCAACTTTGCCCCATCAGGCAAGGTCTGCGGAATCATCATCAAGGTCTGATTATCATCAGTAAGAGCCAAATCAGAACCCACAGTGATATTCTTTGTTGAAAGATCAAATGTATAGGTGCCTTTTTTGTTTTTGTTTTTGTCATTGTCATAATCGAGTTTCCAAATTGCGGATGAAGAGCTATGTTTGTCATCCTGCGCAATCAGCTGACAATCACCTTCGTTAGGAATATTCTGCAAAGATACGCTTGTTAGTTGTGCACCATCACCAATCACATCTGCCAAATCACTACTCATCGCAAAAGAAACTGCCGTGAGGGCATGAGAGAACTGCAAAGCTACGGGTGTATTCGCAGCAGTTTTACTTCGCTTTTCCGCATTCGTTGCAACAATTAAATCTGGCTGTTTTTCAATATCGGCAGAAGATGCCGTATAATGAATATTGGTTTGAACATTTGTAGGGTCAGGTTTTGATCTCAGCATATCATTTGATTCTGAGCTATGAGGCGCATAAGCATGGAAAGATACTATGGAACCAATAGGCCAGGTGCTGTTGTTAGAGGCATTTGGAATATTCCAATATTTTCCTGTAGAATTGGTTGCAATAGCATTATCGAATAATGAAACATAAGTACCTTCATTTTGATATAAAGCAGAGACACCAAAGTTCGAATAATCTCTGATGAGATCATTTTTCTTACTGCCACGAGTCTGCACTACCCTCTCCTGCTCCACATCTTCGATGGGTGCACCGGAACGGGTGATGGGGGTACCTTGCTTGCTCCAGATATGGATACCATCCTGTACTACCGGATGCAAGTAGAGAGGTTTTGCAAGATTGGCATTCACATGAATGGGCGCCTCATTATCCCTCACCCCAGCACTTCTGGAAGACGGATTCTGAGGAGCAGACTTGGTGTTTGCATCCCATTGGTGCGCCATGCTTGCAATGAAATTAATCTGATCTGTAGAAAGATGGGCTTGCTGCAGCGACTCGTTTTCCGAACAGGAAGTTAAGAAAACGACGGCACTGAGCGCCATCATACCGCTTTTATAAGTCTTGTTCATAATTCTATATTTTTTAAATTGATAAAGCCCCACTCTATTCATGGGGCTTCATTGATATATCGTAAGATTTCTATTGATTTCGTTCTTATTTCAAATCCAGATCTTTTTTCTCATCGGTTCCCCATGGTTTGAGAATTGAACCAGAGAAATATGGATAAGCTTCGTAAGTGATAACAGCGCCACAATCACCTTGTGCAGTACCAGGTGTTGCACCACCATTAATCGTAATATTAACGGTATAGTGCATATTTGGTTTCACGCCATCTTGCATATTCACATGGAATACAGAATTCCAAATCTTATATGTAGTACTACCAGCAGTTACCGCTGAATGCGCATTGATCAGGAGGTAGGTTTTATTGGATGTTTTATCTATATTGGTATATACATAACAAGTATATGTTTTAGCTGTTCCTTCTGCAGAGGATGTTATCAATCCTTGTCCTTCTGCAGAGGATGTTATCAATCCTTGACTTTGGTATGTTAATGGACTACCCGAAGGCATAGATGGATTAGTGAAATTCGATTGCTGATAAAAAGTCGAAGTTGGGACATTGCAGAGCTGATAGCTATCTACCACGATAGGGAAACCTGTTGTCTTATCATTATTTACAGTAAAATTGAAATCGATTCTACTTGCCAATCGTTGTAGAGAGATAGCTGCTGCAGATTCTGAGTTTGTCGTATCAAAGGATTTGTCAGCAGTTTTGCCCATCATTAAAAGACAAGATTCTTTATTGATGTCATCTGCATCAGTATATGACTTTACCATAGACTTCAAAGCCGAAAGAGTTGCTATGCCTGCAAAAGGAGTTTTATCATTATTGAGAGCCAAAGCATTGGCTATGGCATAAACGGTACACTTCTTGGCAGCACGAGTTAAAACCCGTATTGTGATTTTACCATCTGAAGAATGAGATAAATCAGATATTGTTGTAGAACCGATTACATCACCATTTTCATCAAAGATCAAGACGGTAAGGTCCTTGATATAGAAATCCTTATTGGTAGGATCAGAAACACCAGCACGAGTAATGGTGCTACTGTTTCCAGAGACAGTTCTAGAAGCAGTAGCAGCATTTCCGCTAGCAGCTATCGTCAGCGTAACCAGCGTCGTATTGCCCTTCAGCTCATCCGAATTCACATCAGATGAACAAGAGGACGCTAAGAGAACCGCCAGCAAGCACGGCAATAGCTTGATTATTCCATAAACAAGTTTACCAACCCTAAGAGTCATATCGTAATATTAATTAATCATTTGGAATTATTGGAAGAAAATAGGATTATCGACATCATCAAAAGGTATCACCTTGATTGAGATGTCGGCATTCAGCCATATTGTAATATAGAAGACTACATCATCTCCTGGCTTTACTGCTAAAGGAGAACCGTCGTCAGTATGATCACAAGTATATAGCAAAGTTCCATCTTCCTTATAGATTTTCACTTTCACAGCCTCACCAGTTGTTGGCAAAACTATCTTTGCAGGGGTAATCCAGTCGCCCTGGACATTGAATTTACCTCCCATTTCATAGTTAACGAGTTTACCACCCCCATTTCCGTCGTATGCCACTCCACTATTCATACCTTCCAGCACCACCCGGTAGTTACCATCACCATAGCAAGCTTTGAAGCCTTTGAGATACACTCTGGTCTTTGCTCTGACATCCTTCAGCGTGATGACGGTTTCCTCTTCCAATTTATCGGAAAAAGGTGAAGATAAGCTACCATAGTATATGGCAGAAGGCGAAATGGAATTTCCTTTTTCAGCATCAATGAGTTGGAGCCAGGTGTTGGAGATACTCTCCCCCACCTGTGGCTCCTTTATGGTATATTCATCTCTATGTTCACCTGTTACGGCAACGAACGTAACCGAGTCAGCTTCGTCAACGACAATACGTATTTTACCATCTTCTTCCTTGGCATATTTACCTACGTAAATGCCATTGACGAAAGCATAGACCTCATTAACAGGTGCTTTAGAATCAGGAAGGATATTGCCGGATTCATCAGCTACCTGCAAGATAATATCGCGCTGTCTGCGATAACCATAGTCATCGTAGATGCTGCACGACGACAGCATGCACAGAATAACCATGCATAACGCCAAAGTCCGTGTCAATCCTTGTCTTAACATATTATTATATTTCTGATTCTTGATAATTATTGATTATAAAAATTAGTTGAACTCTGCATTCTGAGTTACAGAAACGAAATCTGTAACTTCTACCTTGATTTCGGCTTCCTGAGGGGTAAGGTTTGCATTTGGATTTTTTGAGCCCTTTGTACGAATTACAACAGAACACTTATAATTTTGATTAGGACAAACCTGGAAAGCTTCACCATCACCAGCTGCAGGCTTTACATAATTGTGATTAGAAGTATCATACGTTGCATTAATAGGCAATGAATAATAAACCATTTCTGCCGTAGAACCCGTATTCTCTTTAAACTTACCTGCAATAACTAACTTTGTGTTATTTGTATTAGCAGTTCCATCATCTTTATTAGCATTAGGAAGTGTATAGAACCATGCCTTAGCATTACTTGTGGCTGTACCAGAAAGAGCTGTTGCAGATGTTAAATTTTCTGTTGTCAAGTATTGAGCATATTTACCTGAACCACCAGTATTTCCTGTAGCATAATTAAATGTACAATTAGTAGCATCACTTACATCATAAGCAGACCATCCATGAAGTAAAGATGCACCTGAATTCCAAACATCTGTTGTAAAGTCCATTTTATCTGGTACATTAATCAAAAAGGCTGCAACTGGAGTAAACTCAGCATTTGCATAAGCACTACCAGCCTTGAAATCTACACCCAAAGATTCCAAAGTGACTTTTGCAAGCATGTGTTTCACTGTCACCTTGTCTCCTGACACTTTAAATACAGAATTATCACCCGATGTCTTTGGGGTCAACGTTCCTTCACCATACATTGGCACATTATTATTACATGCCTCTTTGGTTATTTCTTGAGAATCATCAGCCTTAGTCAACAATGCAACAGAAGCATCTTCAGATTTAGCCTGAAACTCAGAAGCTTTTTTAATACCAACGAAATGATTTTTAGGAGCATTTACGGCAACCTTGATTAAATCACCATCTGTCAATGAATTGGTAACAATTGTCGTAGAAGCACCATTAGTTTCAGACTTAAATGTATTTTTTGTACCATCACCTGATCCAAGTTCTACAATAGTTCTTAATGTATTGCCATCGGAAGAAAAAATACCAACTGTAATACGATTAATCTGATTTTCATCATTACCAGCAGGACCTGCTGTAGTCCAATCGGTAGCACGGCTACCCATAGACTTACCTGTATTAATAGTCAAAGTTAAAGAAGACATTTTGCCTTGGTTAGTTCCACTTGCCACATCCTCACTAGAACAAGATGTGAACCATAATGCAACGGCTGCCAATGAGAGGAAGCCGATGCCAATCTTAGTTAGAGCTTTCATAATCGTAAAAATTTAAATTATTATTAATCTATTGATGTTTATATATTTATCTATGTTTACTTATATACATTGTGCAAGTAGTTCAAGGCGCTGGTAGCCTCCTTTACGCCAGCTGCCTCTGCCATCTGCAGATATACCTCCGCCTTCTGGAAATCACCCTGGAGCATGTTCAAGACACCCAGGTTGCAGTAGGCACGCGAATCGGTCTGCCATGACTTGAGATACTGGGCTGCGAGCTTCAGGTCGCCACGCAACAACGCTACACCTGCAGCATCAATGTTTGCCTCGGCATTGTCAGGGAAGAGACGAGCCATCAGATCAACCAGGTCGTTATACTCACGGCTTCCCACCTTGAAGCTCTTGGCAGTAGCAAACATATTGTTGAGCGATACGGTATGCGCATCGTTGTTTACCGTTCCTGTAGCCTCCCCTGCATGGCGCTCCAGCGTAACGAAATACTTGATGCGTTCCACGTTCGGGAAGATATAGTGCTGCATATAGCTGTATGGTGCACCGTCGCCGATGGTCTTGATTTCATCCTCACGTCCCTTCACCACCGGAACGGTCTTGATAATATCGAGTACGGCATTGCGGAGCTTCATCTGGCTCTTGCCCACCATGGTATAGATGCTGTCCCAGTCTTCCGGAATCCAAGTAACGGTGAGACCGTCGCTACCCAGGACCCTGTTTTTCATCAGGAAGTTCTTCAGGCGGAGTGAGCGGTCGGAGCAGTTTTTCTCGTTGCTCTTGTAGTTTCCCTTAGGAGCGCCATAGCCAACAATCTGCAGATTTCTCACCACCGGCCCGGCACATTGAGATACGCTTCCAGTTCGTTGCTGATATCACAGAATACCGCCTTGTTGAACTTACGGTTGCCCATCTTACCGATCATTCTCTCATCGTAGAGGGGAATCATACCGCTCACGGTAATGTTGCTGCTTGAAACCTGTGAAGGGTTGAGGAACTGGATCCATTCAGTCCTTGCAGCAGTACCCATCAGCGGGGTTCCCTTGTGCTGCGCCACATCATCGCTGCTGCCAGCCACACGTGAGATATTGATGCTGCTGAACACCTGGTCTTCATACACCTGCGGGCGCTTGCCCCATCCACGCTCCTCGCTCTCTACATAGAGGGCTGCACCAGCCATCCAGTCGCTGTAGGGAATGGTGGTATCATACACGAAGTAGCGTGTGCCGTGACGCTTGTCGGCAGTAACAACCGGAATATTCTGTCTCAAGCGCTGGTCGAAGGCAGCGCTTCGGTCTTCATACTTTCCACGTTCCTTGCCGTTGACCACGACAGAAGAGAGCGCCTTGATCTTGTTTCCACTTTTCAGAACCGGAGTGAAGTTGAGCGTTTCCCCCGAATTGAGAATGTCGTCATCATAGCTTACACGGAGCTGCACACGAAGCACCTCCCCCTGCAGGCAGAACTTTTCATTGTTTACATACAGCTGTCCCTTATAGGCAGTCTGAGCGAAGGCACCCGTGCCCATCGCCAAGCCCATCAGGGCAACTGAAAATGTTTTGATTGTTTGTTTCATTTTTATATCTAGATATTTTATTTTTCAACCGAAAATTACCAATTAAGGATGATGTATTACAGCATCACCGCCAACGAGATGCCAGTACCGATAGGCAGTATGGCGTAGCTATTAAATTTTCCTTCCAGATAAGGAAGGTTTCCCTCCCGATAGCGGTCGTATCGGGTTTTGACAAAATCACCGCTGAGGGTAAAATCCAGACTTAGGCGATGATTGAGGATGAGATGGTATCCCGCTCCTACTCCCACTCCGGTGAAGTGGCCTTGGCGGTGTTTTCCGTAGAGACCACCTATATGGAGCTTGTCGATATTGAATCCTCCCCAGACGATGTTGGCACAGACGAAGGGGCCGGTGAAGGCTCTGTGAAACCAATGTCTGAATTCAGGCTGGATGGAGAAGTTCTTGTATTTGGCTCCTCCATACTTCAAGGGATTATAGGTTCCCATCAAGCTGAGGGATGAATGCTTGGAGGTTTTGAGCTCAGCTCCGAGTGAAGCCACGCCTACCACATCGTATAGCATATTGGTTTTGACAGCTATACGTTGTGCCTTGACATTGATGGATATGAATGTCAAAAAGGACATGAGTATATAGGAGTACAAACGCTTCATATATCTTATTTGCTTTTTCATTATTATTTATATCGATCGAATCAATACTGTTCTAGTATAACAGTATTTTTCATCCGATTTTAGATAGTGTGTATCATAAAAGCACACCACATTTTCTCATTTCTAGAGAACTTACTGAAGCTGATTTTAACTGATTTAGGCAAAAATATAGACGTTTACAGTGAATAATCGTTAAAAAATAAGTTTTTCTGTTGAAGTTATTGAGAAAAGCTGTACCTTTGCAGCGTACAATTATACTAGAATAATACTCCTTTTCAGCCCAAAACTTAAGTTATTGTTTTGGTATATCCGATTATTTGTAATACCTTTGCAAAAAAAAATGATAAGTAAAGCTACAAACAACATTTTATTTCGTGTCATCAAGTATTTATTGGAGTTAAACTTATGGAGTAACACCACAAGACATCAGGCAGAAGATTCCTGCAAAAACAACATCAAACTCATCGACTTCGTAGAACAATATGCAGCAGCCCGACAGGTAGAAGGAAGAAAGAACTATACCGGCAGGAGCGGCAGCGTAAGAAGTCTGATCAAGCACCTGAAGGCACTTGGGACTGAAGATACATTGCTCGTTGAAGTAGATCTAGACTTCTGCCAGCAGTTTGTAACCTATCTGCGTAGTGCGCAGGATATGCACCACCATCTGAAGACACCCAAGAAACTGGCTGAGAGTACAATTCTTTCTAAAATCAAGATATTCAGTGCGGTACTGAATGAGGCTGTAAGATTCCGTCTTCTGGAAGAAAACCCGATGGGGCTCCTCCATACCATTCATCATACAGCAAGAGTCCAGAAAGAGCGTGCCTTCCTGTCGCAGAACGAAATAAGAAAAGTGATGAAGGCTCCCTGCACCTATCCCCTGCTGAAGGAAGCCTTCAGCCTGAGCATCCTTACAGGACTAAGAAAAAGCGATATATTCTCATTAAAAGCGGCAGATCTGATAAAAAGAGACGGCATCTACTATATCAAGAAAACGTGTGTGAAGACCCAACAGGAACTGATCATCCCCCTATCGGATGAAGCAGAGGCCTGTCTGGAACGGAGCACCGGATGCCATCTTGCCGAGCTGGACAGAGAGAAAGAAACTCCCCTTTTCTCTGCCCTGCCCTCATCACGCCTGAATGAAAAGCTGAGAACATGGCTGAAAGAGGCTGAAATCACAGACAAGCACATCACCTTCCACTGTGCCCGACATACCTTTGCCACCCAGGCACTTGCCATGGGAGTAGATATCTATACCGTATCGCAACTACTGGGCCATACCCACATCAGCACCACCCAGGTATATGTTCACTCCCTGCTGCAGAAAAAGCAGGAAGCCATCCGGCTGATTGCCGGTATGGCGGCATAAAAAAAAGAATAATAGCAAACATAGTCACCCGCACTTCGGGCAACGACAAGGGTCTATATGCCACGATAAACAGGTGGCATATAGACCCTTCTTACTTTCCGGTATCTTTGATTCTCAAGAATCAAAAAACCTTATTTTTTCTCCTCTGGAACCAGAAACTTATCGCCACTCTGCTTGACAAGCTGCTTGGCAAACTTCTCTGGATAACCAGGACGAACTGGAGTAGCCCCCAAACCGTATGGAGTCTTCTTGAAGGTACCATTCTTATCGGTTGGCTTGATAATCATATCATTGTACTTCACCACCATGAACTCGAAAAGCTGGTTCCAGCGAGCCAACATCTGCTGAGCCTTCTCTACACTGTAGCCGTTGAGATACTTCACGGCAGCCTGTGGGTTCTGGGCATAAAGCTCCTGAGCCTTCTTCTCAACACCTGCCTGAGCAGCAAAATAGCTGTTGTCCAAGCTATCACGAACCTCCTTCAAGGTTGGGAACATCAGGCTGTAACGAGGATAAACCATGTTGCTGGTCATATTGCAAACCCAGTAAGCATTCTTCTTACTGAAATGCACCGCATCAACACCTGGAGTATTATAGCACTCAGGACGCTCGGTCATAGAGCAATATACAGGAGTGAAAGCTACCATATTGGCATCATCATTACCAAACCAAAGAACACCGCCGATCTCTCTAGGCATCCATGAACGCATCTGGCTAACAAAAACAAAACCAGTCTGCTGGGTGCTGACCGGACGTTCGTTGAAGCACTGTTTTCCATCCACCTTAAACATCAATGGAGTTGGTCTGTAAGGCATCTGCCAGATACCACCTCCGATATCAGTTCCATCAGCAACAGAAAGAGGTGTACCCTCATAATGGTCACGCATGCAAGCCTCAACATCAGCAACACTCACCTTCTTGTTTGGAACCACCCAGAGAGGCATATCCTTCGCATTAGGATCCTTACCCAAAGCCCAATCAAGATAAGGACTCATATCATAGAAATGATTCAAGAGAGCCCAAGCACGAGCATCACAGAAACGACGTCCTGAGAAATCAGGCTTAGCATATGCCATTTTCCATGAGAAATCAGCATCCTTGCCCTGATACCATCCCTTACTGCGAGCAAAAGAAACGACATCCTTGGCATACATCACGTTTTTCTTATCCTTCATATTGAACTTGCCGATGCGACTCTGGTTAGCATGTGCACAAACTGCATTATCCGGAATACGGAGAGCTACCCAAACCACGCCCTTAGAGCCTGGTCCCTTGCCCATCATCTCCATAATCCAAGCTTCGTTCGGATCACAGATGGTAAAGGTCTCGCCTTCTGAATTATAGCCGTAAGTATTGGCGATGGTTGTCATCACTTTGATAGCCTCACGGGCTGTCTTACTACGCTGCAGGGCAACATAGATGAGTGAACCATAGTCCATGATACCTGTAGAATCAGCCATCTCCTCACGTCCACCATAAGTAGTTTCACCGATGGTAACCTGCCATTCATTGATATTGCCAATCACATTATAAGTCTCGGCAGCCTCCGGAATCTCACCATGATATTTATTGGTATCCCAATCGTAAATCTTACGCATCTCGCCCTTAGCATGCTTACCGGCAGGAAAATGACAGAGATTTTGGAACATACCATAGTCATCGGCACTATATGAACACATCACAGATCCATCAACCGATGCTTTTTTTCCTACTATAAAGTTGGTACATGCCTCAGCCTCAGAGACACTGCCCAACATAGCTACAGCCATTATGGCTGAAGCGAAAATCTTATTCATAAAATATACCTTAATTTATATATACAAAGTTTATATATACAAAAAGAGAAGAGCATTTGAATTCTTCACTCTTCCCTCTTCACTTAATTCACTCTTATTCGCAAGCCTTGAAACTCATATCCAAGCCCTTCACACTATGTGTCAAGGCACCAACTGAGATGAAATCAACTCCCTGCTCTGCATAATCGCGGATGGTATCGTAAGTGATACCGCCAGAAGACTCAGTCTCATACTTACCTGCGATGATGTCTACTGCCTTCTTTGTATCAGGCACAGAGAAGTTATCGAGCATGATACGATTTACACCACCATGCTTCAATACCTGGTCGAGCTCATCGAAGCTGCGAACCTCGATTTCAATCTTCAGATCGAGCCCCTTCTCCTTGAGATAAGCATGGCAACGGTCGATGGCGTTATCGATACCGCCAGCGAAATCGATGTGGTTGTCCTTTAGGAGAATCATATCGAAGAGACCGATACGATGGTTCATACCACCACCAATCTTCACAGCCTGCTTCTCCAACATGCGAAGACCTGGAGTTGTCTTACGGGTATCAAGGATATGAGTCTTTGTACCCTCAAGACGCTTTACATACTTAGCAGTCATGGTAGCAATGCCACTCATACGCTGCATGATATTGAGCATCAAACGCTCTGTCTGGAGCAAAGAACGGGTCTTACCCTCTACAATCATTGCAATGTCACCCTTCTTAACGTGGGTTCCATCCTGAAGCAACACTTCTACCTTCATGGTAGGATCGAAACGCGCAAATACCTTCTTTGCCATTTCAACACCTGCCAACACGCCATCTTCCTTGATAAGCAAGTGGCTCTTACCCATGGCGTCTTCTGGGATACAACACAAAGTTGTGTGGTCGCCATCACCGATATCCTCAGCAAATGCCAAGTCTATCAACTTGTCTTCTAATTGATCTACGCTTAACATATTATTAATGTTTATGTTTAATGTTTATTGATTACTTTTCCGTTCCACAGGGCACGGAGGATGCCTTCCTCATCGCGTTCCACCCGGATTTCGCCGCCTAACCATTCGGTCATCGGCAACTCCTCTCGAAACTCGAAGTAGTTCATCACCCTGCCCTCTTGTATTTCTACCACAGCCTGCTGCAATATCGAGCCATCCGGCAATATCACCTGATGGGCTCCGCATCTTCTCATTTCAGCCATATCTTAAACTTCCAGACTAATTACTCGTCATCTGAATAGGTTTATCAGGCATAGGAACCGGTGCACTGGTCGGAGGTGCCAAAGCTCCATCCGGACGTGCTGGAACACTCGGACCTGGTATACGGGTCTTACGAGCAGTATCTACTTTTGCCGAATCAGAAGATGATGCAGAAGAAGAAACCGGTGCCACCTTTTTAGGATGCATACGGATGAGACGAATCTTATTGACAAACATCAGTTTAAGAGTCGTCAAAGAACCGGCATCAGAACTGAAGCCACCCTCACTCAACATAAAGTACCCCTTTATACATTTGATTCCAAGACTGTCATTATCAGCGAGTTCTACACTATAGTGCTGAGCACTCTGAATATGAATTACAGTCTGTGCCACACTATCGTTCTTGAACTGAACAGCCAGCAAAGCGATACCATCACGCATACCATCCTGGAAGATAAACTGCGAATCGAAATCAAGACGGAACCGGTCACCCTTATGGAAAGCAGTATCAGCTTCAATTTTAAAACTGCGACTGTTGAAGCCCTCATCAGGTGAGAATACCATCGAAGTAGCATCCTTCCAGATATTGGCAGTATCTCCAACAGCAGTAAGATTGTCAAAATCACTATTTCCTGCACTGTTTCCACCCAATGCAACCACCTCTTTATCCAATCTTTCAGCCAAATCCTTATACACATCATGCAGCAATTCAGTATGGCGCATATAATAAACCATCGAACTGTCGAAGTCTGCCGAGGTGACATCATGTTTCTTCAGTACAGCCTCGCGATAAGCCAGACTATTCTTCTCACTACCACCGTCTTCGCTCTGCGCCATAGCAAGAGCGATGTGATAATCGAAGAGAATATCCGTCATCTTTCCTTTAGAGAGCACATCTCTTGGCAGCGAAGGCTTGCAAGAAGCGAAGGCTGAACAAAAGGTTACTATCCAACAGAGATAAAGAAAAGCTTTCTTCATGATTACTTGTCCTCCTTATTTTCTTGAGATTGAGACTTTATCTTTTCTTCAGCAGTTTCAATAAAAGAAGAATCTTTAACCTTCTTCTCCTTATCACCACCTCCGAGAGCTTCCAGTTCTTTTCTACAGAAAAGCAAGAGAGAAATGATGCCGACTGATACACAGGAATCTGCAAAATTGAATACAGGATCGAAGAATGTACCATGCTGTCCACCCCAGAAAGGGAACCATTCAGGCCATGTATAGGTGAAGAACGGAAAGCGGAACATATCAACCACCTTGCCCATGAGCACGGGTGCATACCCCTCGCCGAAAGGCACAAGATAAGATACATAATAAGGTGAGGCACCGGTGAAGATAAGTCCGTAGAAGATGGAATCAATCATATTGCCGATTGCACCCGTCAAAACCAGCGCCACCAAAATAATGTATAACAAGCGATAGGTACCACGCTTAATGATGCGATGCAGATAAATGCTCAACGCACAGATGGCTACCAGGCGCAACAGACTTAGCCAGAACTTGCCGATAAACGACATACCCCAAGCCATTCCGTTGTTCTCAACAAATTCGATATAAAACCAATCAGTAACACGAACAGACTCGCCAAGGCAAAAATGGGTCTTGATGTACACCTTGATAATCTGATCGATAACAAGAAGCACAACCACCATTGCCGTGACGAGCCATCCGTATTTAATTTTACTTGTTTTCTCCATTTATTACTTCTTTCTAGCCTCCTTAGAAGCTACACTCAAAGTGGCATGAGGTACAGCACGCAAACGCTCCTTAGGAATCAACTCGCCTGTTTCGCGGTCAATACCATAGGTCTTGTTCTGGATACGAACCAAAGCTGCTTCCAATCCCTTAATGAACTTCTGCTGACGCTGAGCCATCTGGATGATTTCTTCCTTGCTTTGTGCTTCACTACCCTCCTCAAGAGCCTTGTAGGTTGGTGATGTATCTACCACATCATTACTGTCTGAGTGGTTCAGCTGAGCCATACAATCATGATAAGTCTGCTTTGCCACCTTCAATTTTTCATCAATGATAGCGCGGAACTCCTCGAGCTCCTGATCGCTATAACGTAGTTTTTCGTTAGCCATAGATGTTATCTATTATGTTATTTGTTAATGTTTTTAGGGAATAAGGGCTAGAAAGTTAGAAGCAAGCAGTTTGGAAATGCTCCTAACTTCTAACTCCTAACTCCTAACTATTTAATTCTTCTCTACGAGAATGTTCAACTTAAAGTCATCAAACTCGGTCTCAACACCTGCGTTGTCGCCGATTTCGATGCTGTCTGCCAATACCTGACCCTTGATGTAGTCGGCGAATGCCTCGATGGCTGCGTCAGTCTCCTCATTAGGAGCCACAGTTACGTTGATGCGGTCGGTAATCTCCAGACCTGTCTCCTTGCGGAGGTTCTGGATACGGTTGATCAACTCACGAGCCATACCCTCCTTCTTCAATTCTGGGGTCAACTCTACCTCAAGCGCTACGGTCAGATTGCCCTCGTTAGATACGAGCCATCCTGGAATATCCTCAGAGATAATCTCAACGTCGGCTACCTCTACCACGGCTTCCTGTCCGTCAATATTCAATGTGATGTTGCCTGCCTTCTCGAAGGCTGCAATCTGGTCCTGATCGAGCGCTGACATCTGGGCAGCAACACCCTTCATCAGCTTGCCGAACTTCTTACCCATCACTCTAAAGTTACACTTCACCTTCTTTACGAGAATGCCCTGACCCTCAATGAAGTTAACCTCCTTCACGTTCACCTCGTTCTTCAACAGTCCGGCTACTGCCTCGATGTGTGCCTTCTGTACATCATCTACTGCAGGAATCATGATCTGCTGCAGTGGCTGACGCACCTTGATGTTCACCTTGCGGCGCAATGCCAATACCATAGAAGTAATCTTCTGGGCGATGGCCATACGCTCCTCCAGGTCGGCATCGATAGCAACCTCATCAGCTACAGGGAACTTATCGAGATGTACGCTCTCCAACTCGCCGCCCAAGTCGTGATACAACTCGTCTGCATAGAATGGAGCGAATGGTGCCAGCAGCTTAGCCACTGTCATCAGGCAGGTATAGAGAGTCTGGTAAGCACTCAGCTTATCCTCGCTCATCTCCTTACCCCAGAAACGTTTACGGTTCAGACGAACGTACCAGTTAGAGAGGTCATCGTTGACGAAAGCATCGATAAGACGGCCTGCGCGGGTTGGATCATAGCCAGCCAACTCTCTGTCAACGCCCTTGATGAGGGTATTGAGTGAAGAGAGAATCCAACGGTCAATCTCTGGGCGCTTCTCGAATGGCACCTGAGCAGCCTCTGCATCGAAACCATCTACATTAGCATAGAGGGCGAAGAAGCTGTAGGTATTATATAAGGTACCGAAGAACTTACGACGGGTCTCGTCCACACCATTAGGGTCGAACTTGAGGTTGTCCCAAGGCTCGCTGTTGGTCATCATATAGAAACGAACAGGATCGGCACCATACTTGTCAATCATCTCGAATGGGTTAGTCACGTTACCCACGTGCTTACTCATCTTGTTACCCTTGGCATCGAGAACGAGACCAGAAGAGATTACGTTCTTGAAGGCTACGCTATCGAATACCATGGTAGCGATGGCGTGCAGGGTGAAGAACCATCCACGGGTCTGATCCACGCCCTCGTTGATGAAGTCGGCTGGATAGAACTTAGGAGGAATAGCATATCCCTCGTAGGTGCTGTGGATGAGTGCATCGCGGTCTGCCTCTGTGCCACGGGCCATTTCACCCTCGAATGGGTAGTGGAGCTGGGCGTAAGGCATTGAACCTGAATCGAACCAAACGTCGATGAGGTCGCTCTCACGATACATTGGCTTGCCCTCCTCGTTAACCAATACAATCTTGTCAACGTATGGACGGTGGAGGTCAATCTTATCATAGTTCTCCTGACTGTAGTCGCCAGGAACGAAACCATTCTCCTTCAATGGGTTGCTCTGCATGATACCGGCAGCCACAGACTTCTCTATTTCAGCATAGAGTTCCTCAAGACTGCCGATACACTTCTCGCCACGGTTCTCGTCACGCCAGATTGGCAATGGAGTACCCCAGAAGCGGGAACGTGAAAGGTTCCAGTCGTTCAGGTTCTCGAGCCAGTTGCCGAAACGGCCTGTACCGGTGCTCTCTGGCTGCCAGTTGATGGTCTTGTTGAGTTCTACCATGCGCTCCTTGCGGGCTGTATCCTTGATAAACCAGCTATCCAATGGATAATAGAGGATAGGCTTGTCGGTACGCCAGCAGTGAGGATAGTTGTGCACGTGCTTCTCGCTCTTGAAAGCCTTGCCCTCCTGCTTCAGTTCGTAGCAGAGCACGATGTTCAGGTCTTCAGCCTTATCAGAAGCCTTCTTGTCCCAGACGCCATCCACATTAAACTGTGGGTCGTAGGCATTCTTCACGTAGTCGCCTGCGTGATGAGCGTATGCCTCCTTGTTGACGCAAGCGTTCACGAAGTTGGCATCGAGGTCTTCGATGAGATAGAACTTACCCTGCAGGTCAACCATTGGGCGGGTCTCGCCCTTCTTATTAATAAGGTAGAGAGCTGGGATGTTGGCATCCTTAGCCACCTTGGCATCATCGGCACCGAATGTAGGAGCGATGTGAACGATACCTGTACCATCATCGGTAGTAACGTAGTCGCCGAGGATTACGCGGAAAGCCTCACTCTCCATCTCGACGAACTGATCGCGACCATCCTCAGAAGCGAATACCTTCTCAGGATGAGCAGCAGCATATTCTGTTACGAAAGCCGGTGCGAAGAGATCAACCTTCTCGCATGGCTTCACCCATGGCAGGAGCTGCTCGTAGTGCATGCCTTCGAGGTCGGTACCCTTCATGTGGTCGATAATGCGCCATGGGCACTGCTTCTTCTCCTTGTCGAATGGCAGGAGATCGCCTTCCTTGCACTCCTGGTCTGCCTTCAGATATGACCCTACCAGAGCCTCAGCCATCACGAGTGTCATAGGCTCGCCATTGTAGAGGTTGTAGGTCTCGATGGCTACATAGTCAATCTTAGGACCCACACAGAGAGCCACGTTTGAAGGCAGAGTCCAAGGTGTAGTGGTCCATGCGATGAAGTATGGCTTGCCCCACTTGGTCCACTCAGCCTTAGGATCCTTAATGAGGAACTGGGCTGTGGTGGTAAGGTCCTTAACATCGCGATAGCAGCCAGGCTGGTTCAACTCGTGAGAGCTCAAGCCTGTACCTGCACCTGGAGAGTATGGCTGGATGGTGTAACCCTTGTAGAGCAACCCCTTGTTGTAGAGCTGCTTGAGGAGCCACCAGAGAGTCTCGATATACTTGTTATCGTAGGTGATATAAGGATGATCGAGATCTACGAAGTAACCCATCTTCTCGGTCAACTCGCGCCACTCAGCGGTGAACTTCATCACGTTCTCGCGGCACTTGTGGTTGTAATCCTCTGTAGAGATATACTTCTCTGAAGCCTTGTTGTCGATATCCTTCTTGGTGATGCCGAGTTCCTTCTCGACACCGAGTTCAACAGGGAGTCCGTGGGTATCCCATCCCGCCTTGCGGTGAACCTGGAAACCCTTCATGGTCTTGTATCTGTTGAATGTATCCTTAATACTACGTGCCAACACGTGGTGAATACCCGGGTGGCCATTAGCTGATGGAGGTCCCTCGAAGAAGATAAACTGAGGGCAGCCTTCACGCTCGTCGATAGACTTGTGGAAGATATCATTTTTCTCCCACGCTGCTAGTACGTCATTGTTTGTCTGAGTCAAATTCAGACCGTTGTGCTCGGCAAATTTCTTAGCCATATTATCTTATATTTTTATAATGTTTTTACTTTTGGGCGCAAAGTTACAAAAAAAATATGTTTTACCCAAAAATAGAAAGACTTTTTATATAATTATTTTATTATAAACGAAAAAGTTAGGAGTTGGAACAGCGTCCCGACTCCTAACTTTTTATTTCCCGTTTTATGAAAACTTCGCTGCCATGTATTATAAATTTTCAGCCTCTTGCAGCCAGATGGCAGATGCAGCATCACTAGGCATACGCCAGTCGCCACGAGGACTGAGGCTTACGCTACCTACTTTCGGGCCGTCTGGCAGACAGCTGCGCTTGAACTGCTGATTGAAGAAACGGCGCACGAAGGTCTTCAGCCACTTTTTGATCGTCTCCTCATCATAGCTGTCAGGATCATTATCACTGATCTTTACACGCTCCAGTTCGGAATCAATAAATGCCTTCTTTGCCAACATGTAAATCTTGGAAGGACGGAAACCGAAACGCAGGAAATAGTAGAGAAAGAAATCATGCAGTTCGTATGGTCCCACCAAATCTTCCGTCTTCTGCTTGATATTTCCATTCTCATCTGCCGGAATCAACTCTGGACTGATAGGAGTATCGATGATATCACGAAGAGTGATGCGGCTCTGTTCGTCTACCCCACTCTCTGCTACATGATTTACGAGATGACGGATCAGGGTCTTAGGAATGCTGGCATTCACGCCATACATGCTCATGTGGTCACCATTATAGGTAGCCCATCCTAATGCCAACTCTGAAAGGTCACCGGTACCGATAACCATACCCCCCATCTTATTGGCTAAATCCATCAGAATCTGGGTACGTTCACGAGCCTGGGAATTCTCGTAAGTCACATCATGCACACTGGCATCCTGACCGATGTCCTCAAAGTGCTGGGTTACAGCCTTGGCGATGCTGATTTCCTTAATGGTAATACCAAGACTCTGCATCAGCGAGATAGCATTATTGTAGGTTCTGTCTGTGGTTCCGAATCCCGGCATAGTGACACCTAAGATACCCTTTCGGTTCATTTTGAGTTTATCAAAAGCTTTTACACAAACGAGTAAGGCCAGCGTAGAATCCAAACCGCCGCTAATACCGATTACTACGGTCTTGGCATGGGTATGAACGATACGCTTAGCTAGTCCCATGAGTTGGATATTGAAAATTTCCTCGCAAGAGGCATTCATATCGCTGCTGGTAGGAATAAACGGATGAGGATTCACCTCACGTTCCAACACAAAATCGCGTTCATTTTCGGTAGGATCGGCTTCGATATTACGGATATAGAACTGACCGCCGAGAACCGAATATTTAATATTGCGCTGGGCATTTACATAAGTAGAATTCGTACGACGCTCAGAGCGGAGTTTCTCTACATCTATCTGTGAGATAACCATCTGCGGTTCAATAGAGAAACGTTCACTCTGTGAAAGTAAAACTCCATTCTCATAAATCAGGGCATTTCCACCATAAACCACATCCTGCGTACTCTCACCGAATCCGCAGGAACTGTAGATATATCCAGTCATGGTACGGGCACTCTGCTGGCTGAGCAGACTCTTCAGATAATGATGTTTTCCGATGAGTTCGTCGCTTGCAGAAAGATTGAAAATCAGGTCTGCTCCTGCTAGCGCCAGTTTGTTGCTAGGAGGAGCCGGAGCCCATACATCTTCGCAGATTTCCACACCAAACTGTACGCCATCGAAAGTTTGAAAAATCTGAACATCAGGCGTCAGTTTCACCTTATGTCCGGCATAACGGACTTCGCAATCTCTCAGGTCCTGAGCCGAGGCAAACCAGCGTTTCTCATAAAACTCGCTGTAGTTTGGAAGATATGTCTTCGGTACAATACCGAGAATCTGTCCATGCTGGATAACGATACCACAATTGAGCAACAAGTCGCCCGCTATCACCGGCGCACCCACGATAGAGATGATATCGAGTTTGCGTGTGAAATCGAGCAACATCATCACCGCCTGCTCAGATGATTCGAGAAGCATCTGCTGACGGAAGAGATCCTGACAGGAATAGCCCGTAATAGAGAGTTCCGGAAATGTAATGATCTCTACACCCTTTCCCTCAGCCAGCGCTATCTGTTCCTCTATCTGCTGGGTATTGAAAATGACATCACCCACCTTTACGGCAGGGATGGAACTAGCTACCTTAATAAATCCGTACTTCATAATAAATTACTTTATTGTTACCTGTGTAGCACCATAGCCATACTCCTGGAAAGAAGCATCCTGATAGGTGCAACTCTTATAGCGATAGTTCAACTCATGAATGAGAGTCTGGCGCAACACACCTTCGCCCTTTCCATGAATAAAGATAATTTTCTGTCCTTTCTTTTTCTTATATTCCTCCATGGTCTTCTTGAAGATATCCATCTGATAATGAAGAATATCTGCAGAATTCATTCCAGCAGTTGTTTCAAGCACTTCATCCGCATGAAGATCTATCACAAGGGTACCATCATCCTTCTTGCTCTTCTTCTTTCTGGTGTTGGCGACAACCTTCTCATCCTTATACATCTGCTCTTTCAGACGCTTAGAATCGATAACCAGCGGACGGGCTATTTCATCATTTTCTACAATCGTAAAGAGATAGGCTGGAGTCTCGAAGAAATCGTTCTCCTCGAAAAGATGAAGTTTGTAGAATTTCACGGGATCGAGACGGAACTGAACATCTGTTGCCGGCTTCAGGAGAAATGGCTTGTCCTTCTTGTAAGCTATCATCTGGATGGCGATATGCTCCATCTCGTTCAGAGCCTCACGACCGAATTCCTCGATGAAGAGTTTGGTGTTCGGTTCTATTTCTCCCTCTGCTTTCAGAGTCCATGCATTTCCCTCAGCCACGAGATAGGTATAGTGGAGATAGTAGTTGCTGTCATTCACCATATAGGTCTCGAAACGGGTATTGGTTACGTCCTTGATGTTGATAGGTACAAAGGCGAGATAAGCACTGAGTTTGTTGCCACCCGTACGTTCCTGAACCGGTTTCACAAAGGTTATCTCACGGTCGGCAGCATCATATTCCTCTACATCCATATCCACGTCATCGTGATCATTCAAGATAGCCTTGATACTCCGGCTGTCCTGATGCAGTTCGGTATTGGCATGCTCCTCAGCCTTCTGCTGCGCATCCATCTTAGCCGAAATCATCTTGCCCATGGAGTATTCATCCTGCTCCACCACAACTACCTCGTTGATAGGCATCGGAATCTCAAAACCATCCTCATCCTCAACAAGCACAATATTTTTACCTTGGAAGCCGGCAACCTTTCCGCCACCCACTTCGCTCAAGAATCTGACTTTATCTCCTTTTTTCATAATCTATTAATAATTTGTAATTGCAAAGATACAAAAGATATTGCAAAACAGGGCTTATTTTAATATTTTTAATGCTACTGATAAAAATAATCCTGTAAAAGATGCACCATGTTAGATATTTTTCCGTATCTTTGCAAAGAAAAAGAAATAGTAACGAACCCATTAAACTGAAAAGTTATGATTACATTTCCTTGCGCCAAGATTAATCTTGGTTTAAATATAGTTAGCAAGCGGAAAGATGGATACCACAATCTTGAAACGGTGTTCTACCCTATTCCGCTGACCGATGCACTTGAAATCAAGCTCATGGGCGATGAATTCCCTAGCGATGTTCCTTGTGATCTGAAGATTACAGGTAACGCAGTGGATTGCGACGAACAGAACAATCTCGTTGTAAAAGCTTATAATCTCCTGGCTGCCGACTTCAGGATTCCACGCATCCATGCTCACCTGGTGAAGCGTATTCCTTCGCAGGCTGGTTTGGGTGGCGGTTCTGCCGATGCAGCCTTCATGATCCGTTTGCTTGACGAGCGTTTCCGCCTCAATATCGGTAATCCGGAGATGGAAAGATATGCTGCCAAACTGGGCGCAGACTGTGCCTACTTCATTTCTGCCAATCCTGAGGATGGCGATACTGCTTGCTATGCAGAAGGTATCGGCGAAGAACTGATGCCGGTAAGTGGTCCTGGCGATAATCTGAGGGGCTATCATCTGGTTGTGGTGAAGCGCGATGATATTGCCGTCAGCACCAAAGAGGCTTATGCAGCCATCACCCCACAGGCACCAGCCAAATGTTGCCGCGACATTGTACGCCAGCCTATCGAGACTTGGAAAGAGGAACTTGTCAACGATTTTGAGGCACCTATCTTCAAGATGCACCCGGAACTGGCAGAAATCAAACAGAAGCTGTACAACCTGGGTGCCGTATATGCAGCGATGAGTGGTAGCGGAAGTGCCATCTTCGGTATCTTCAAGCATAAACCTGCAAATATAGAGGAACAGTTCGAAGGAATGTTCTGTAAAATAATGAAACTTTAATATAATTAATAGTTTACTCTAAATATAATGAACGAAGAAACACATCAGAAACTGATGACTATCAAGCGAAGCTTCCGCTTGCTGATGAACGGTCCGGGATCGCAATCTATGCGCGATAAGGGACTGGGATATAAACTGAATTGGGGCGTACCATTCTATGAACTGAAAAAGATGGCTGAGGAATATGGTAAAGACTATGACCTCGCCATCGAACTGTGGAAGGAAGATATCCGGGAATGCAAGATTCTGGCTACACTCATCATGCCTGCCGATAAGATGCTTCCGGAAATCACAGATTTATGGATGGAACAGGTACAGAGTCAGGAGATGGCAGAGATGCTTGCCTTCAACCTTTTGCAGCACGTAGATTATGCGCCTGTCATCGCCTACCAGTGGATAGCAAGTGATAAGCCACTCTATGAGATTGCCGGTTTCCAGCTCCTTGCCCGTCTTTTTGCCAATGGGAAAGAGCCTAACGAGCGTGGCATCAACGAATTCCTGGATCAGGCTGCCACTGCATTGCAGGGTGACAACATGGGAATAAAACATGCTGCCTCTAATGCGGTTCTCCGTTTCTGCGACTTCGGTGAAGATTTCGAGAAAATTGCAAGAGGCGCTCTCAAGGGTATCTACGAGATTTAACGGTTCTGCAGATGCGGTCAGAAACAGGCCACAACCCTGCTGAAAATACATCCCGACGTAGCATTTGCTGCGTCCCGACATACAAAAAAATACGTCCCGATGCAGCAAATGCTACGTCGGGACGTATTTTTATGGCTATTTCGTCATTACATGAAATACTTCTGGTATTCGTTTTCGAAATTCGGAGTGAAAACACCCTTGCCGATGTTTTCGCTGATTTCATCCTTTGTCCAGAATCTGCCACCGGCCAATTCTTCCTGGCTCGGTTTCACCTCGCCATCATATACACAGCGATGTACGTAAACCAGTTCCTTTTCCCGCTGACTCTCAAAGACATAATGTCCCAGAGATTCCGGTTCAAAATCGGTGATACCCAATTCTTCCCTTACCTCGCGATGCAAAGCCTGACTCACGCTTTCGCCTAAATCAACATGACCGCCGCAGGCTGTATCCCATTTATCCGGCTGGATATCCTTCCAGGCTGGACGATGCTGCAGATACAGATCACCCCGGCTGTTGAATACATGCAGATGAACTACCGGATGCAATATCTTGCTTCCGTCATGGGCATGACCGCGGGTAACAGCGCCCAGGATGTTGCCCATTTCATCTACTATCGGAAATTCCTCGTTCTTATTATCTATCATCGTTTTTTTAAAAAGTTTACTGAACTTTCGCATATCAGGAAGTTAAAGGAGTTAAGGAAGTTAAGGAGTTAAGACGTATGTTTTTCAGCTTAAAA
>ENA-UEQJ01000771-UEQJ01000771.1-human-gut-metagenome-genome-assembly--contig:-NODE-771-length-26571-cov-72.081339_pt1 | contig 26571 bp, 25 predicted proteins | sample MGYA00242937_ERZ507938 | MGnify/ENA primary metagenome ERZ507938 (study PRJEB26167, sample SAMN06115437) | human gut metagenome | host: Homo sapiens | place: China:Gansu | collected 2015-07-03...
GCTAAAGATTATGTGGATTGTGAGGCAAAAGAATATCGCAGAATGATCGATGAGTTCAATGAATATTGACCGGGAGGAATAATTTTTAATCGGAATGGTCATAATTTATCTCGTTTTAGATATGCATCCATTTGGTATCAGCAAGACAGTTTCAGGACTATCATTCGATAGTCCTTTTTTCATGCCCAGATCACCCACAAATATCACAAAAGATCGGTCAGTGATCCCATTTGGGATCTACTGACCGATCTTGCTGTTTATTCACTTGCACAAAACATAACGCTAGCCTTAAATCAACGTTTCTCGTCCGTCAGCTCAAACCTGATACTGTGCAGGTCAAGCCCATTCTGTGCAAAGTATATCCTGAAAGTTGTGAAGCGTGAGAACATAGGCGTTTTCTTTTCCATTGAAACAGCCTTTCCACCTGTGCCATTAAAAGTGAACGTACCCACCGCCGTTCCCATGCTGAACAGCGTCATAGGTATCTGCGCAAGCTCACTCTGTGTGGAGCTTGCCGTAACTATCACCCTGTAAATACCGAAGTTTGACAGGTCAAGAGCAAAGCTATAAGAAGTGCCTTTCTTTGTGTCAACATCACTAAGGTCAAGAGTTATGTCACGGTCTACCTTGTAAAACTGTACAGGCTTGTCGTCCTCCTGCTCCTCGTCCTCTCGGTTTATCACCTTGACAGTATCTCCTATACCCTCTGCACGCTTAAGAGCATTAGTGTGAAGAAGAAATCCGCATATGTTTGCCGCATTTCTCTGAAGCTCACACCTCTCTATACCGCCATTTTCAAGGGCAACAAGCGTGTTATCGTCATTCTTTTCTCCGTCAGGACAAACCATGTAAACATCGTTCTGCGCCCTAGCCATAGCTGCAAGATCCGTCTTGTCAGGCTCTTTTCCACGAACGTTTATGTTCGCCCACCAGTCCGTCATGGTGAAGCCCTTGAAGCCCCATTCCTCACGAAGTATCACTGTGTTTAGGTCAAAGTTTCCTGCCGTCCACAAGCCGTTTACTCTGCCAAACTGGGTATTATAATCATCCCACATTGTAATTTCTTGATAAAAAGTAGCCAATAAATCGCCAAATGAAGCTATATGAATATCTAAAACTTTCCTAACTCCATTATCTATCGAATCGATATCTAAATCAATATGTTTATTCCAAGAGATTATATATCTAGCAGATTTTTGCCCCCATGCAACTTGATGAAAGAACTTATCCACCCTACCTTTTATACCCTTTACTTGTTCTATGTAGTAGTCTTTTACAACTCTTGTACGAGAATCCCTAATAGAATACCAATGTGTTATATAAAAACCAAAAACAATAGAGGTCAATATGCTTATTGAAGATAACAAATCTGAATATGTCATTATATATCTTTCTTTACAACATTACCATTTTCGAGTACAAATACAGAGGAATTACAAATAGTTCTTTTTACTTCACTTTTCTTTACTCGCTTATTTTCCCACTGGGGAAAGGTTTCCTTAAGTATCATAGATTCATGTCTAAGATATCTATCTGTTTTTATCTTCAAAAAACGTTTAACGACTTCTAAAGAAAAATCATAAACTAATTCCCCAAAAGCTTCGTCTAAAAAAGAAGAAGGATAACCTGCAGTACCATCAAGATAAACTTCTAAGATCTCTTTATTCCTGTAGCATTCAGCAAAAGCGGGATTCAATACTTTTATATAAAACTCTTCTCCAGAAGAATTACCTTGACTTTTATATCTAGGCCCTGGATATTCCGAAAAATTTATAATATTAATTTTCATACTTATATTTATCTATATTCTCTTTACTTACTTTCCACAAAAATGCAGTTCCTTTAAATTCATTTTTTAAATTTGTATAGTAATTCAAAGAAAAATTATAATATACTTTATTAGTTATGACCTCAAGATCAGAAATGTATCCATGCTCCAATGCTGAAAGTACGTTCGGAAGGCCTTTATGTCTGTTAATTTCTCCAGTAACAGATTGATACTTCTTATTAAAAACATCATTTAGTACATTTCCAGCAGACTTAAAAGATAATAAATCAGCGAACAATTCTCGAGTCTTTCTTTTCAATGTTTTTAAGATTCCTTCTCCTGTATCCATTAGAACAAACTTGGCATAATTATCAGAAAAAGAAATTGATACCAACCAATTTTTATCTTGAACAAACACATTCCCGTGTTCCACGGAATTTGCGCATATCTCCAACATATTTTCATATAAAGGAGCATAATGCTCTCTTATACCTGTGAGCCGATAAACAGTTTCTTTAATAGAGTCACCTATTTTTTTGTTATTTACAGAATTTCCACCTATCATATATAAAATGTTATCAGGCATATTCTTTTTAGTTCGTCTTACATTTGTAGAGACTAATTCACAAAAGCCTGAATCAAAGATAAACTGTCTTGCATTAAAATCAGTAGGATAATTACCCTTTGCAGATATACCTCTACCTAAAAATCTATTAGCAAGAGATAACATAAGACATATACCTACATAATCTATTTGAACAATATTAGACAAATCAAAAAATATGCGTGAAATACTTTTATCTTTCGAAATACTAGAACTGACCTCATTAATAAACTTTATCGACTCCTCTAAATTATTAATAGATAAATTAGATGGAAGTCGGGCTACTGTTGAAACTTCGCCCTCATCTAAAATTATCGAAAACCTCGTCGTTTTATTAGTCCTAAAAAACACAAGACGATTTTTTCTTTTTAAATATAGCTTTCTTCGTCTTATTCTACGTAATTCAGCGCGCTGTTTTAAAAGTATCCTTTTATGGGAGTTTTTTTTATTTTTTTTCTTCTTCATAAAAAACAGATAAGTATAATAACTGAATTCTCCTATTTAAACGGCATATCTCTAGCACACCATCTGTGTAACCTAAACCAGCTAGCACAGGGCTTCAAGAAAAGAAGAATCCTAGTGATTCCCTTTGCGATTAAGCCTCCAAAAGAAATGCCAAGTTCTGAAGATAGGCTCACTTAGTGCTTCTACAGGATAATATCTTACGAAATGCATATTTCTCCATATCTTCAGGAAATATTTCTTCGCCATTCCTAGTTGCGTGAAATGCCCATACTTGGTAAAGTGCTGTCCGAAGTTGCCACCATTCAGTATCTCTGCTAGCAGCAACTTTCCTCGCTTTTCATCCATTGGAGCTATCATCTTCTCTTCAGATAATCCCAATGCCTCATGCAGCACATACATCACCGCCCCAGCAAACTTCCGCAATCCCAAATACTTCAATTCCTTCGGCAACCAAGTTAACATTTCACAGTTAACATTGATACCACAAAGTAATAGTCAATGATTTGCCTCATTCCAAATCCTTCATCAAAGAAATGATGATAAAGATGGGTCAGCTGATAAACCACATTGAACACCGTTGTTGGTATAGCAATTTCTCCAATACCGTCTGGCAGGCTAACAACATTTGAGCATTGCAAATCCGCATTCCGCTTGAACCACTTCTGCAAACGTGCATGATAGATATATTCATTGTGCAAGGGAAGAATCGCAACGTAAGTATCCGCTCAACGCCGTATTGCATATCTCAAAAAAATGTTGTACCTTTGCACGGCAGCATCATTTTTCTAATTTTGAGACAAGAATACGCAATTTAGCCCTCCATCAGCACAAGCCAATAGAGGTTATACCTCTTAATTTGACTAAATTCATTTTTATTGTTCCTCATCTTCCCAGAACTCAGGAAGAAGAGTATAATACTTATCCTAAGGCGTAGAATCTATGTGCTTCAACACATAAACTAAAGACTACCCGCTCACGCTTTTGAGTAAATATCATTCTGACAAGGGAGGCTATCCGCTCGGTCTTAGACTTGCTTTTAGCTTCAACCTTGGCCAGTTTATCCTTGATTTCATCCGTCAAAGACTCATGCGCTTCCTTTGTCGCAAGCTGATACTTCTACTGCAGGTCATGCTCTCCATGCACAATTAGTACTTCAGGTCATCCGTCAACTGACAAACTCTAGCCATAAGCCTACACTGTTTTACTAATGTAAGCCCGAAACTGTTCAATACTGATGTCAGCAAGGAGAATTAGTGTCACACCATTGGGATAGCTTAATTTTAAATAAGGATTGCGACGGTTGCGAGCTTTTGCAGACTCACGCATCTCCTTCGCCTCATTGTCACCGATTACAACCTCGGCGAACTTTGGCTTGGTGTTTAATTGTTTCTTGCCTTGTACCATAATTTGAATAATTTAAAATCACGGTGCAAAGGTACGAAACTTTATCTAGGCGCACAATACGGCTTTCACTGATACGTACGACGGTAGAACACCGGTCCCTTGCTATCCAACTTAATCCAGATAGCCAAAACCAAGAGGAGCGGACTCAAAATGATGAGTCCGCATCCAGATGCAATGGATATCAAATAATCTTTTCATAGAAACTTACTTCACGCATTCCTTGAAACATTCGATTACATACTCCAAGTCCTCATCCGTCATCTTGGTGTTCAGAGGCAGAGTAATCTCATTCTCAAACATGTGGAAAGCATTTGGGAAATCCTTGATGTCGAAGCCCAACTTCTTGTAGGCAGTCATCATTGGCAGCGGCTTGTAATGTACATTCGTAGCCACACCACGCTCAGCCATCATCTCAATCACCTTATTTGTCTCCTCACGGCTCTTACCCAAGAGACGGACAATATAAAGGTGACCTGATGAAATATGCTCCTCGTTATAGTGAGGCAAAACAGCCACATTCATATCCTTGAATGCCTCATTGTAACGTTCAATCATCTGACGACGACGCTCCAACATACCCTTGTAACGGTTCATTTGAACCAGACCGATGGCAGCCACCACGTCTGTCATATTGCACTTATACCAGGTACCGATGATATCATATTCCCAGGCACCCAGCTTCATCTTAGCCAAGGCATCCTTGTTCTGACCATGCAAGCTCAGCAGCTGAGCCTTGCGATACAGGTTCTCATTCCAGGTCTCCCCCTCAATCTCAGGCACACCGCTGAAGGTATTCTCAGGATTCTTATCCAAATCCTTCACCACCTTCTCATTACCGAAAGGAAGATTCCACGACAAGGCACCGCCCTCAGCTGTGGTGAAGTTCTTGACAGCATGGAAACTGAATGAAGAGAAGTCAGCGATGCTACCCACCATCTTTCCATGACGTGAAGCACCGAAGGCATGGGCAGCATCACAGCAAACAGCGATACGGCCAATCTTCTTCTGAAGATCTGTCTTAGGAGTAAACATCTCCTTCTTGTTTTCTACGATAGCGAAGATGCGGTCATAATCGCAAGGGATACCACCGAGATCTACAGGAATCACCGCCTTGGTTTTAGGAGTGATAGCCTTCTCCAAAGCCTCGTAATCCATTTCGAGACAATCCTTCTGTACATCTACGAAGACGATGGTTGCACCTACATGGTTAACAACAGATGCACTTGCCGTATAAGTATAAGCAGGAACGATAACCTCATCCCCTTCACCTACGCCAAGCAATCTCAGCGCCATCTCTGCACAAGCAGTCTGCGAGTTCAGGCATACAGCCTTCTCCACGCCAACAAACTCTGCCACTTCCTTTTCCAATTTCTTAGTACGTGGTCCAGTTGTAATCCAACCAGACAAAATAGCATCACGCACCTCACTAGCCTCAGCCTCCGTCATATCAGGTGGAGAGAAAGGCACATTTCTTCTTTTCAAATCTGTACTCATATTATTTCAAATATAAATTCATTAACTAATTCTTCAAAGGCCCGGTTTCAATAAATGACTCCATACCTGAGTCAATAAAGATCGCCATAGGCTTTCCTTAAAAACCATATTATGCTTCCATCGGTTCTTCCACCAGCGCTTAAAGCGGAAAGCAACCTCTGCCATCAAATTATCATGAGATTCTTTTTCAACTTCAGGAGAAAGAATATCATTCATACTTCTTTCAACAACAGCCAGTTCTACTGGGATGTCAGGAAAGAGAGATTTGTCAAATCCAAGATATTTTACACAAATAGCATTTAACACAACCAGATACTTCATCATTCCTACCTGCTCCAACTTTTCAAGCAACCAATCCCAATCTACAGGATTAGCTTTCACGAAGAAAGCCCAATCCAGAACGATGCGCAGATTGATATCAACGGATGCGAAATGCTCCGCACTATGTCTAAGCAAATAAAGAGAATTGAAGCGGACAGAAGGAAAGACCACATTGGCGATATCCGAATCCATGGTATCAGTCAGTTCTTGAAGTAATATTTGTTCAATAGCAGCCGTAGAACGATGGGCATGCACATTCAAGAAGCTATAATGGTTCTCAACCATAGAATTCTCGAAAGTAAACACAGAATGCTTATGATGAGAATTATCTATTCTGATTTCAAAATGTTTCCGGATTATATTGTCAGCATACGCCTGTTTTCCAAAAAGATAGATATCTATATCGCCAACTGGTCGGTGATGAGATAGAGGCCAATAGAGCGACAATCCGTATCCTTTCAGCAAAAGCATCTTGATATCATATTTCTGATAAAAAGATGCCAGATGAGCTATTGAAGATTTATTGTTCTCATAAAGCCTTTCCATAGCAACCACTCTTCCCAACCAAGACATCAAGATAGCTTTGGATGGTCGACGATTCTTTGGAACATACTCCAATGCGTCAAAGACAAGCCCCCCAACTCCTTGTTTGAAGGACTTATCCATAACTTCTTTCCAGTCTATCGCATCGGGAATCTTTATTGTTTTTCCCGATACTAGCAGCTGTATCAGATTCAAGAGTGCAAAATCATTATTTTCCACTACAAACCTCTTTTATAACATCCACATATTTCTGAGTTCCAACTTCACGAGTCAAGTTATCCATCACAAACTGGCGTCCGTTTGTTCCGTATTTCTTGCAGAGTTCACGATTCTCATAAAGTTTGATGATAGATTGCTTGAATGCCTCCTTATCTCCTGCCTTGGTAAAGATACCACACTCGTTGCCAGCCAGGATATCCTTCAACTCATTCTCATCAAAGTTGGCAAGCACGGGACGGGAAGCCGACATGATACTCCATGTCTTTGAAGGAACAGAATTAGCCCCAACACCAGGTTTAGAGATAACAAGACCAGCATCACCCAAGGAGAACACATAACTTATATCCTCGTATGGTTGGAATGGAATCATCGTTACATTGGTGAGATTATCACGCTTCACGATTTCTTCCACCTGTGCCTTATATGCACCCTCACCCACAAGCACCAATCCTATATCAGGGTGCGTTGTCTTCAATTCTTTCATCACTTCAAGCAGCATGTCCATGTTCTGTGTAAGACCAATATTACCGCTATACTCGATATAGAACTTAGAGCGATCAAGCTGATACTTATCAAAAAGTTTGTTCTTGTCACGAGGAATATCAACTACGGCATTCTGATCTACCCAATTATAGACAACTACAATCTTATCCTCAGGCACACCCTTAGCCATGATATTCTTCTTGAAATCCTCAGAGATAACAATGATTTTATCAGCATATTTATAGGTGATTTTCTCTACTACACGCCCTATTTTCCAAATGAAGCTACCTTTCTTTGCTAACCCAGTACCAACTAAAGAATCGGGAAATATATCTTGTGCATTATAAACTGTAGGCTTGTTTCTAAACCACTTTATCAAAGGCATTTTCAAACCTTGAATCGGTGGAGTACTATCTATAAATGCGACATCATATTCCTTCGACATACAAAAATGCGACAGTAAAAATTCTCCCAAGAAATAACGCAAAGCTCTTAACACAGGGTTCTTTCCCTCTCCATAAAGATGAAATCTATGGATACGGAAAAGCCCGTTTTCCAATCGTTCCTCCCTTTCCCATTGTGCTCCAGCAGGTACACTTCTGGTAGGGGTTGGTGTATATAAATCTACTTCTAATCCATTTTCAGCACACGCATGTACTATATTGTCTGTAATATATAGACTGGCAGCCGTCTCTGGCAAATAATATGAACAAGGAAATATTACTTTCATTTTATACAGTTTTAAATTCAACCTTATCAGTTATTTCTTCTGCAAATTTGATAGCTTTCTCTGGAGTATCTTCTGTCACAATCACGTGTCCGGAACGACTAAGGCTTGAAGTTACTTCAGGAATCATATCACCTTCCTTATGATAGATTTCCCAAAGATATACACGAGAATCGTTGAGAATCTCTGTATTTGTTATACTTACCAGTTTTCCTGGTTTTGGGCAGAAATATCGAATACAGACCACTTTCGGTTCTTCCTTTACACTCAGATCAGGCTTTACGCCAAGAGCAACGTTGATAGCAGCTGCCACCATATCAATACCAGTACTGAGATGCGTCAGCTCAGTTGAAATAAAATCACCCCCAAGCCGGGCTCCTATTTCCATTAAGTAAGCTTTACCACCCATTAATTTTGCTTCTGCATGGCAAGCACAATTATTCACCCCCAAAGCTTTTACGCCAGCAACAGCTGCCGCTTTCAGTGTTTCAACTTCTTTTTTAGAATAACAAGAAGGCTGATTATGACCTAATTCTACAAAATGAGGAGCACCTGTTGTTTTTTTATCTGTAACAGTAAGTACATTCACTTCACCATTCCAGACAATAATCTCTACAGAAAACTCTGGACCTTCAATAAACTGCTCTATCAAAACAGACTTATCACGACTTTCGTTAAGAGCAACATTGTATGCCTTAACAAAATCATCCTTATCCATATTACGAGTAACCTTAGCAATACCTCTAGAGCCAGAATTACGAGAAGGTTTCAGTATACCATCAGAGGCGAAATCATTCTGCAAATGATACCAAGCATCCTCTGCATTTGCAGTCAAGATACTTATAGGTGATGGTGCATTTCCTTTTTCAAATGCTTCTCGCATCAAATGCTTATTAGTAGCCCTGATAGCTTGCTCACGCGTGATACCCGATAGTCCCAATTCATCATTAAGCCTACCCATCACATTCATACTAACCTCAGAGCAAGGATGGATTACACCATCTATCTGTTCTTCACGAGCCACTTTCAATACATCCTCTTCAGAAGTAATATTTACCACAACTGCTTTATCGGCATATTTTAATCCAACAGCATTAGGATCACCATCAGCCGCTACCACATATACCCCCATCTCTTTGGCCTTCTTTATTACTGGCACCTGTAGAATACCAGCAGCCAATACCAATAATCTCTTTTGCATCATATTAATGATTTACATTTTCTCTAAACAGAACTGTCTTAATGGTTTTAAACATAATCTTTATATCCATCCAAAAAGACAAATGTTCTGCATAGTAATTGTCATTTTTCATTTTCTCCGCTCCATCAATACTGTTACGGAAATAAGCCTGATTATAACCAGTTATACCTGGCTTTATAGTCAAAACCGCAGGGAATTTTTCCTCATACACATGAAGGAAGTCCGGCGTATCAGGACGAGGTCCTATAAAACTCATTGTTCCATTAAGTACATTTAGAAATTGGGGAATCTCATCTATGCTAGTCTTACGCATAAAACGACCAACCTTTGTCACACGAGGATCGTCATCACCATTATAGGTGTCTCCATTCTCTAATCGTATATCTGGAGCATTTACTTTCATGGACCTAAATTTAAACATACAGAATGTTTTTCCACCTTTTGCTATGCGCTTAGCTTTATAAAAAATAGGTCCCTTATCCTCAAAATAAATGAATGGACCAACTATTACAGCTATCAATATAACAAAAGGAAGAGCACATAATGCTACAAACAAATCAAATATTCTTTTAAAAATAATAGAGTACATAATTATAATTTTGAATAACTAAAAACACAAGCAACTTTCGAGAGAAAATCAGTTGTTACTTAATGAGATATTTAACATTTTTGCTGTCTGATTGTTTTCATAAACGCCTCCACATCATCAATACAGATATTGTCTTTTTGAAAGAAGCCTATCTTTTCTTTCAAAATTTCATCATCTAGATTCCACCATTTTAGTTCTAAAAGCTTTTCTATTATTTCCGGAGAGAAACGATAACGAATAATCTTAGCAGGCACTCCACCAACAATAGCATAAGGTGGAACATCTTTAACAACAACAGTAAGCAGGAAAAAGTATTGTTTTTTCTTTTGGAGTTGATGAAGCAATAGCTGCTAATAATAATGCTTCTCTGCCAGATCTCAGAAAAATATAATTTCTTTTAAACTCACTAAATTTATCAAAATAACCATCAGGCAAAATGATAGCAGGATGTTCACTTCCATATTCTCGCATAATTCTATTCTCTTGTTACATTAACATTTTCACGGAACAATACAGTCTTTATGGTTTTGAAAATAATCTTCACATCCAATACAAAACTAATGTTCTTAGCGTAATACACATCATTATCAATCTTTTCTTGAGCATCTGCACTATTTCGGAAGTACGCTTGATTATATCCAGTAATACCAGGTCGTACATTAAGGAAAACCTTCTCTTCTTCTTTGTACTTATCAAGCCAATCTAACGGGTCAGGACGGGGACCTATTAAACTCATATCACCCTTAAGAACATTTAAAATTTGCGGAATTTCATCCAAGCTTGTTTTACGGATAAATTTTCCAAGTTTCGTCACACGAGGATCATCATCACCATTATAAGTAGAACCGTCTTTTAATCGAACATCTGGTGCATTCACCTTCATTGACCGAAACTTATGCATAGGAAATGGCTTTCCAAATCTCCCCAATCGCATGCCCGAATAAAACATTGGTCCTTTGTCCCAAAATAGATAAAAAGGAGCCAAAATTATATAAACGAAACAAAATAATGGCAATAATAATAGTGCTACCGAAAAATCTATTACTCGCTTAAAATAATTTATATACATAACTAACGTTGTTTATTATTGATACATTCTTGAATAGCTAACATCATATAACTCTTATTAAACTCTTCTGCGGTCATATACATATACAGGAATACCATATTCCATATACATTTTTTGGAGGATTCCACCTCCAAACATCAATATTTTCTTCATATTCATAACTAAGAAAGATTAAAATCTATTGAAAACTTTTTGGTAAGCTGCATAAATATTTAAAAAACATATGCGAATATATAATTATTAATTGTCTTTATCAACTTTATTTAAAAGTTTTTTCTTGTTTTCTTTACAAATATTTAGACGTACCATCATTTCTTTGGCATCAAATTCCTCCTTTGTCATATACATATAGACAGGAATATCATATGCTAAATATTCGTACGCTAACGTTGAGTAATAAGAAATGACGAAATCAACCTGTGGGAATTTCTTATCTTTTATATATTGAAAACCATATTGTTTTTCTAATTGTCTATAACTTCCATCATTTACTAAAGCAGGATGCTTTTTTAGATAAACTTTGATTGAATTATCTTTTGAAAGTTCATTAAGAATTATTTTTTCAATATCAATATAGCTTATTTCGGCAACAATTAATACAGAAAACTCTTCAGTAGGGATTTCCTGTAATTTAATAGTCGGTTCCATTATAAATAAAGAAGGAGAATTTGCGAAAAGATTACTATAAGCATCTTGCCATGTCCCTTTCGACATCGCATAAAATTTATCGACATTATTTAGCTGGTAAGGAAGTTTTCCCCAATTAGCTACTATACCATGTTGAAAAAGCACTTTAGATTTTGAATCTAATTTATCAAATAGTAAAGCATACTTGTCTGATTGATTAGCAAAATACAACGTACTATTCTTACCAATCCGCTTAAGCGAATATTTTACCTCATAAAAATCCCAAATTTTATGAATCAAACACAAGCTTCTAACTTTCCATACAAACTCTATCAAAAAAATAACAGAAGACCACATTATTATAAATGCATCCTTCTTTGTTAAATAATGATGATAATCTACAATTATTTTTCCATCTAAATCGTACTTCTTGTAATCTATAGATGGACTTATTATCCAATATCTAGAATTCTCATAGAATTTAGCCGCTTTACATCTATCTTTAAAATGATTTATAAAGAACAAGTAAAGTTCATCAAAATTCTCATATTCGTTCTTATTTACCTTCCATCGATACGAGAAAAGTGAGGAAAGAAATTTAAACAAAATTAAAACAAAAGTAACTGTTACATTAATCAAATAAATAAATGGGGACAAAATATTCAACAAAGAAACCAGTTTTACATCTTTGATATTTACTTGATTAAACAAATAATCATTGTATTCTTTGTTTGAATTTGCTTTAACAACAAACTTCATATTTTCTTGTCCCTGAATAAACGAATTATTAGTATGCATTAACTTATAAAGATTTTAATATTTTAGAATAGGAATTTATCATACCTTTAAGTGTAAAGTTGGTCTCATAACTTCTTCTTGAAGCTACTTTTGCTTCTTTTGTTACTCGTTTTTCGTCAACAATACGAATCAAATCGTTAGCAATAAAAAGATCGTTACGCTTTATTAGTTGTCCATAATCAGGCTTTATCATTTCAGGTATACCACCTACGGGTGTTGCCATAATATAGAGTCCTTGCCTCATTGCTTCTATGATACTCATAGGCATTCCTTCAGAAATACTTGGCAAAATAAACACATCCATCTTTTTCAAAAGCTCAGAAACATCATTACGGGGGCCCATTAGTGTAACATAGGACTGTACATTTAGCTCTTCTACTAACTTTTTATATTGAGGAAATTCTGTACCTCCGCCTATAACATAATAATGCAGGTGATTCTTGTATTTTTCAGGTAGCCTACTAAATGCTCTGATTACATATGATTGTCCTTTGTGGGCTATTGCAGAAGCAACTGTAACAAGATTTACCACATCACCTGTATCACTAATACAGACATTGCTTATGTCTTCAATACCATTAAATACATAAGCCTTCTTCTTGATATCAAGAGGTGAAGCCTCCAGTGCATGTTGACTCAGAAAAACAACCTTATCCACATTAGTAATAGCATAATTCAACCTCTTTCTAACTTTATTTTCTATGCACTTATATTTGCACATACCCTTAAAAAGCGGTATGAACTGTTCTAACGGATCATTACTACAATGAAGAATCAATATGGTTTTGGCATTGTCTTCTTTTGCTTTGTGTTGAAAATAATAAGCTGCAGAAAAGAAATCTTGAAAGATAATATAGTCATCTTTCTCCCCTGAAGTCAAATATCTATCTACAGATTTACGTGCATTTAAAAGAAAATTAAAATAATATTTAACTAAAGCCCCTAAAAGGAAATCAGAAGATAACATCTTCCTCAAAAATGTTCTTATTTTCCTTTGTCTCACATAAGAAGCTGTACCTATATTCGCTCCAATAGTAGACATTCTATCCTGACCTTTACAGATAAAAAATCCATCAGCACCATAAACTCGTCTCAATTCTAATTCATTTTCAATAAAATAATTTTGTCCCTGCACAAAAGAATTATTGACATAATTTATACCTTGTATCTGAGAGAGCGCTTGATTGTAAATTATACTCACTTTTTCCATAATATATTTTTTTTCTTGATTACTTTTACTCTGTTTTGCATAAGTCGTTTTTGTGTATATTTCAACACTATTATAGTAAATATCATAAATACTGAGAATAAATTATTAAATTGGTCATCATAGAACATCATAACCAACGAATAATATAAAAAAGATCTTATATAAATTTCGGATATGCTAAGCAAATTTGGTTTCCTATAATAATAAGAACCACATATAAGCCCTAAAATCAAGGCATAGATGAAAGCACCGATCAATCCAAAATCAGACAACCAATAATAAAAACCAGTATATACATTAGAACTTCCTTTACCTGCGGAAAAATCTTCTTTGTGGAATTGTATCCTCTTATATGATACACCGAAAAAACGTGAGTAATCATAAAAATCACGAAATGTATGCACACCAACATATGCACTTCTCTCAATACCATCTTTCACAAAAATATCAAGACCAATAATAGGAGCAGCAATGTATGTTGTTACAGTAAACTTAGCATCTAAATCTGCGGCATTGTTATCATCTGTTCCACTTCGCAATATACCTAATCCAACAAAAACTGTGGCACCAGCAAAAAGAGTTGCCAGAATTGTCTTGCGATATTTTTTAAATATTAGAGCAACATTCATCTTCGTCTTAAGAAAGACTATTAGAAGATAAACCAAATGCACTATTATTGGGATAAATGCATATCTTCCGGTTGCAAAAAACAAAGAAAGAAAGAAGATAATAATAATTAGAAGCAATCTTTTATCATTATAATTCTTGACAACCCTATTTAAAATATATACATGAAGACATATAATCTCAACAATTGAAGCCAACAACGACAAAACAATCCCATAATAAGGCCTTGCGACTTCAATCACTCCGGTATTTTGGTATTCAACTAAAACAAGTCTTGAAGCGGCATAAGCTTCTAGTAGACTAGAGGCACCCTTTAAAGCACCCAATTGCATCAAATAATTATACTGAACATACGTATTACATATTGTTATCAAAAGAAATGTATAATACAACTTTTTACCTAAAATAATAGGAGATTGACAAATCGGTGTTTTTTTTAAGTTGCAACGTCGTTCACTCAGGAACCACTCTCCTAAAGAAAACATTCCTATAAGAAAATTAATTATCAAGATTGTCTCTAAACTTATTTCATATGAGAAATAATCATCATAAGCGATGATAAGTATAGAAGGAATCAAGAAAGACAATACCAAAACATTTGATGGTCCTATCTTTTTATTATGTATCAAATATAACACAACGAATGATACCAAAAGTGTAAAAACAAGAATCCAATTATTCATATATTTTCAATCTTTTATAAACATACAACGGCCATTTCCATGCATTATATGGCAACCCTCCCATAATCAAACCTAGAGGGAAAGCATAAATACCCATACCAAAATAGAGAAGAATAAATGTTAATGTTATAGATATTAAACCAGAAATAATGGCTGCTCTGTAATATATAACCTTATTTTCTGCTGATATTAAAGTAACACAATTACCGTGAGTTAATTCCATAAAATAAAATACGGTATAAAGTGCAAGAACAGATATTGTAGGTAACAGAGTCTTAGAATGCACTATATTAAGTAATAGAGGATTCCCCAAATAAAGTATAAAAAAACTTCCTATTACAAAAATTAAATAACAAAGTAATTGACACTGTATAAAATATCGTCTTATTAGTTTTATATTATTTTCAACAAAAAGCGAACTAAATTTTGGCAAATAGGAGGTTAAAGGAACTCTAGCAACAACAGCCAGTATTGTAAAAACCTGTATCGTTAAACCTAATTGAGAAACAGATTCTAAAGATAGAAAAATTCCTGATAAGAAAACATTTGACTGGGCTAACAAAACCACTCCTAGGCTGGCCACACCATATCGCTTAGCATTATACCAAATAATATCAGTTAAATTGTTATATCGTGCCATTTTCTTGATACTTTTCATATAGCAATTTTCTATCATATACTTTCTTCCTAAAAGCCTTAGTACATATGTAGAAAACAAATTCGAAAGAACCAAGGACAATAATCCAAAATCTAATAATATAAAAATATAAAGAGAAATGATTTGGACGCTTTTAGATATTATCATCAACTGGTTCATTTCAGAGATAAGACCTCTACCTCGAATAAAGACAAGGACATACTCGTAATAAAAATTATAGACCATAGATACAATGAATAGTAGCCATGATATAGCAACAGATATTGATATCTTATCTAATACAAAGTACAAATATACGGAACCACATGTAATTAAAACCAAACCTATTACATAAGAAACTCGTTTATATAAATAGATACAAGTCTTATATAAATCATTAAGCAATGCAATATTCAACTCGGATTTTGTATTTCCATCAGAAATTCCTTCCTTACTCAAAGAAGAGACACCTGAATAAACGAAAGAAACCTGCTTAGAAATACTAGGAGAAAATCCAAAATCAATTAGCCCAACGATTGACTGAATGGACATAAAAATATACCAAATAGCCATATCTTTAGCTGGTAACTGATTTAATACTATAGGGAGAATAAGCAAAGCGGTCCCATACTGAAAGAACTGAGCTATATACCCCCATAACAAAGTTTTTTTTCCTATTTGAAAATTATTTTTCTTAACCATTTTTTAGATTCTAAAATGTAATATGGAAGTCTACCAAATGTAAAAACAATACTTCCCTTAAACCACATAATATGATTATGTGAAAGTAAGTCATGTACTGTTAAACTTTTAAGATAAACTTTTTTTTCATATTTATTTTCAGACATTTCAAAATTTTCAAAAAAGCGCAATGTATTTTTATCAAAATTTGCCAACGAATTCAAAAAGTGGCATAACACTATTCTTGAAATTGTTTCTGAATTTTCTTTAGACACTATAATCTTAGCATATTTACAAAAATCTAAGCAGGCATTTTTATTTGTCGTAAACAAAGTATCAACATAAGGTTTAACGCCATCATCTTCAAAAACGGGTACAACCATAGAACCATTCTTACGATAATGTGAAGTTCTTTGCTGATTCGTTATTGAAAAGTATTGCTCAAAAATAGGAGTAAAACTCTCTAAAGCTTCGAATAATTCTATTCCCCAAAATTGTTCCCGGAAAATACAAGAGTAATATGAGTCTTTACGTTTAGGATTAACTCTATCATCAAGAACTTCATAATAAAAGCCATACAAGGAGCAATACTTATTACGAACAAGAAAATCATTTATCATTTCGTGACTTTTTCTTGTACCTCGTAAATCGACAATTGCTGCAGTATTTGTAGTTATGGCCATTCCTTCTTGCTTAAAATATTCAAGAACAGTATCCTGTTGTTTGGAATGACGATCTTTAATCTTTAAAAATATATCATCATTAGAACACAAAATAGAAAGAACTTTATCTCGATCATTTTCATTAATAATACTTTTTAAAGTAAATTCATCTAATTCTTCTTCACCAACTAGTAACGTATCCAATACATTTTTTACTGAGATTTTACGAGGAAATACAGTTTTTAATCTATCTAGACTTATATCTTCGAGTGTTGGATAATATATAGCCTTTCTTGATATATATACATAATGAAAAGAAATTCCTTTAAAATCATCTTGAAATTGCTTAGCTATAATGTAGAAAAGATAACCATCACGCGCAAAGAAGAAGAGATCTTTGATACCTCTTTTCTTTGCAAGAGTTAGAACATTTATCATATAAGAGACATACATTGGAGCAATAACATCCACTGCAAAAGAATAAAGTTTATCTTTGGAATGAGATACTCTAAGAGCCTTACTTATTGATAAATATTTATTTAGTTCTCTTGCTAATACTGGTTCTATTGAATCTATAGTAATAGATTCTCTATCATTGAAAGAGTGACAAATTCGTTTTGGGAAAGCCCCATTTTTCAACGCATTAATAAAATCGCTATAGAAGTTATCTCCATTATGAATCCAATTAAAAAAATTCACGAAAGGAAAATCCTTTTTGAAAATCTTATAGAGATTACCGTAAGATTTTGTTGCAAGATAAGTTGATGAAAGATACAATCTATCTCCTTCTTTAAGCAGACCAAACTTTTGCAATATATATTTAACAAATCTCTCTGGTAAATATATATCTGATATAAAGCATATAATCCATTTTTTCGCACGGAAATAGTCAATTCTTTCTTTAATCTTATGAACTGGCAGCAAGACAGATTCTTCGATACTCAATTCAGTATTCAAAATATCTTGATTCTTCATAGAAGTTAATACAGAGAAATCACATTTATCGTAAATTTCTTCAATAGTAACCTCTTTATGTAAAGACGTCTGTCTAGCGCTGACCTCTCCCTCCTTTCTAATTTTAACAAAATCTAACATGTCTGCATCGGAGGCACTATTTATGACAGTACGAGCTAGAATCTCAAAAACGGATTCCGGAGCTCCTGTTGCCCTTACAAGACACGTATCAAATATATCAAAAGAAATAACTTTATTCATTTCAATTATTTTTAAATGCGAATTATTGTCTATGACAATATATAAACTATGTTTGAAGATACGAATGAGTCTAGCTTTATAGAAATGACACTACTAATTATTAATAGTTTTCACATGCATAAAACTATGTTTATAATTATTATGCCCCATAAATTTATAATAAATATGGAAAAATAAATACGCAGAAACGTTACGTTTTTGCACTACACAGAGTTTACTTCTTTATATGCTTCACCAATTCATTCGCTTTTTTATATTCTTCATGACTACCGATATCTAACCAATAGCCTGTTATTGGATAACGAATAACCGTCCCTTTTCAAAATATTCTTTGCTTTCCATTTTATATGAATTTTAAAACGGCTGCAAAGATAATTTTTTTCATTTAACCCACCTTACGCTGTATTGGTGGTTTACAGACCTTCTCAACAATATCCTGATCCACTCCGTATGATGGTATACGAGGATTATGCAACAAACAACGTATATAGGTTTCTTACAAACAACTTAACCATCGGTTCACTAACAGTTTCAGAACCTTACAAAGAAAGATGGAGTGTCGAATTTTGCTTTCGCTGGATTATACAACATCTACACATCAAGAAGTTCTACGGCACAACAAAGAATGCTGTTTATCTTCTGTTGTGGATTGCTGCTTGTAATTATCTGCTACTCATCATAGCAAAGAAACACTTCAATATTCCACAGACACTTCACACAATATCCAAGTCAATTGGTCCGCTTCTGTTTAAGCAAGATGACATCAATTCCATAGTCAAAATAACTAAAGAATTAATAGTAAGGAGTCTCAATATATATAGAGGGTTACCTCTTCTGAGATTTTATCCAACCATTTGTGATTTGCATTATTCAATATCACTATTTATCAACAACTTAGCCACTAACAAATCTAAAATTCCATCTATATCTATAGAATCCTTATCATTCATTATATAAGAAAGTGCTTTTGCGCCAAAGAAATGTTTTTGCTCTAAATACGAATCAGGCTTAGCAATAAAGATTGCGCCATTAGGAGAATAGTCTTTATACCCCTGTCTTCTATAATTAGAAAAATCTGTATCGAAATACTTCAAACTCTCATCATCGTCAATAGGATTTACAAGAACCTTTGCATGTTCAGCTTCCTTCATTGATACTAAGAAATCAAAATGTTCTATCTTTGATTCAAATTTTTCTATAGCCTCTGTTATATGCTTGGATGTACGAAGTGGAGAAGTTGGCTGTAAGAGAACAAAATAGTCAATAGACTCCTGAAGTCTATTCTTCAAGATATCTTCCAACACCATAAAGGTTGTAGCCTTATCATTAGATAACGCTTCACCTCTCATCATTACTTCTGCACCATAATGTTGAGCAATTTCTGCATAATGTTCAGAATCCGTTGATACTATTACATGATCAAACAAACTAGTCTCTAGTGCAGCTTCTATAGAATAAGCAATAAGAGGTTTGCCACAGAGATCTATAATATTTTTATCTTTTAAACCCTTTGAACCAGAACGTGCCGGTATAATAGCTATTCGTTTCATTCGTTTAAACATTTAAAGGTTTGACATCAAAAAACTTTTTATACTTTGGCTTTTCACCATGCAGAATATTCTTTGTTGTTTGATAATACAATTCAGCAGAATGCTCTTTATAATAAGGAGTATCAGTTATTTGTTCATCCTTATGAGAAATAGTAAACCGAATTGCGTGAGTAATAGCTTCTGCTGTGCAACGTACATCTAAAATGCTACTACTTTTAACGCGACCTGTCTGTCTATCACCTATATTTATAGTAAAACTACCTAAAGAAGGAACTTCTATAATACCACTACTTGAATTTCCAATAAGAGCGACTGACTGCTTTACAATATAATGGTAAGCATCTGGATGAAGATTGCTATAAAAACGGCAATTTTCATGTGTTTCACAGAATTGCTTTACTCTCTTCGTAATTTGATCAGCATGTGTGTCTGCATTTGAACCAATAAATACAAAGGTGTAATCTGAGCTAAATGGCTCTACAGCTGTCAACACCTGTTCTACCTGTTCCAACGGAGAAACATCGTTTAAGGTCTCAGGATGGAAAAGCACAACAAATGAATTATTAATATTCAAAAGTTCACCTGGGACATTATTTCTATCAATATGAAGACAGTTCTCTGCTCCTAAAGCACCAAGATAATATACAGTTTCTGGAGCCTCACCTAATTGTATTACTCGCTTACGATATTCCTCTGTACTTGTTATATGCCAATTTGCCATTTTAGTTATAGAATGACGGATAAACTCATCATAGTTTGCCTCTGTCAATTCACCACCATGGAGATGCAAAATTGGCACACGATGCATAGCTGCAGCTATTGATACTGCATAAATTTCATATCGATCTCCCAATATTATCAGAAGATCAAACTTATGGTCTGAGAAATATTTACTGAAATCATCCAACGTTTGAGCCATAATGTGGCAAGTATCATCAAGAGAGTCCATCTTTTGCGGAATGGCATCCTTATAATCTATTCGAAAACCATCTTGTTCGATGATATTAACAGCACTACCAAACTCAGAAGCCAGCAAGGCTCCTGTTGTTAGTACAGAGAAATCTATTTCGTCATCAGCATTAAGCTTTGCGATATAGTTTCTTACGATTCCATAATCGGCACGCGAGCCTGTGACAAAAGCCACTTTATATTTTTTCATTCTATTTTTATTTTATAGTCTCTTCTACGATAGCCTTCAGATGCTTATAGCCCTCATCAGAGAAATGTAATCCATCCAAAGTATATTCAGAACGCAAATCACCAAATATATCAGACAATGGCTTCATGTCTATAATAGTTACTTGCTGTGAAAAGGCTGAGATTAAACGTTTATTTAATTGGTCTATACGCTTGTTAGACCTATCCAGCCGCCCATTTGTATTGGAAATTAAGAGAAAATAAATCTTTGCCTTTGGATTTCGTTGAGTAATATAGTCAAAAGTTTGAGCAATACTATCGACTATAAACTCATCAGTATATGGGTAAACGATATCGTTTGTTCCATGCATTACGATATAAGTATTTGCTTTACAATTGAGTAATTCACGATCCAAGATATATTGCTTATACTCTACAGAGGATATTCCTCTAATGCCACAATTGCGAACTTTCTTTCCTGCTATTTCAGTACAGTTCCAATTATCCAATTGAGAATGACCAACTAAACAAATAGTATTTTCATCATCACATTGTGTGAATATATCTTTTTTCTCTTGAATACGACTCAATATACTCTCTGTCAAGAGACTACGACCTAACTTTTTCTTCATCAAGATCAAAGCCAACTCGAATTCGTTTACAGAATTGATAACAAGAGCCTCAGACTGTGGCAAATCAAAATACGAGATTCTTTCTGTTCCATCTCCAATCATAAAGGCTGGCACGACTTCAACTTGAGAACTTTTATTAAAAGAAGGTTCAAGAAAATCTACGCCAGTAGTAACCTTTCCGACTATTGGTAAAAAATGCCCCCCCACATATGCAGAAACAGCATTTACCAGAGTTTCTCTAGTCAAAAAAATCGCCTTGCCAGAAATCAACATTTTGGGAGATTTATCTTCTGGTAATTGGCTAGTCACTTTAAAATCATATTTTGATGCGAGTTTCTTAATCTTATCAGAATTTGTCAGCAAATATTTTTCGGCAAAAATATCAGTTTCTGAAACTGTATCGCATACATACTCAAAGCAAGGTTTACCCCACATACTCAACGTATAAAAATCATTGGTATCCCCTTTATCTGAGCGACAATCAATATAAACCGTTAATACATTATTCATTGTGTAGATATTAAATTTCTATTAATTCATCTTCACCGAAATCACGCATTGCTTTCGTACCCAAAACATCATACCATCTCATTGGACTTACACCATTGCCCGGGCGCTTACAGGTAAGGTTCTCTTCGGTAAAAATTTCGCCTTTTCGGATTGCCTTACGAGCCACGATAGATTTACGGGCAATATTAATATTACGTCTTTCAGATTCTGTAACTTTTTTACCGCCCTCCCCGGCAATAACTTCTATACGACGAACATTTTGGCAAAGTTCCTTTAATTCTTCTGGTGTTGCAGAAGCCTTGTGATCTGGACCTGGCAAGTTCTTGTCCAATGTAAAATGCTTCTCAATCAGGACAATGTCCTTCATACAAGCACCAATAGCAGCTACATAGCCTACAGAATGATCTGAGAAGCCAATTTCTATATCCGGGAATTCTTGATGCAGCGTATCTATTGCACTTAAGTTCACATCCTTATCAGGTGTAGGATACTCAGTATTGCAATGAAGAATTATCAAATTCTTTGGATCTTCATACTTACAAATTATATCCACAGCTTGATGAATCTCCTCTATCGTGCACATACCAGTTGAAAGGATAATTTTCTTGTTTGGTATTTTATACTTAGCAATTCTCTCCAAAAAAGGAAGATTGGTTACCTCCCCTGATGGAATCTTCCAAATTGCCTGCTTCTGCTGTTCCAGAAAAGCAATGGAATCCATATCAAATGGTGTAGAGAATGTATCAAGTCCTAACCTGACAGCATAGTCACGAAGCTTGATAAACTCATCATATGGCAGTTCCAACTTACGTGTCATCTCCAATTGATTCTCATCATTACCTGTTGTTACCTTTTGGTAATCTGCCTTTGGAGCATATTTTGATATAAGCTCTGCAGCTTTGAAAGTTTGGAATTTGACAGCATCAACACCACAAGCCTTAGCTTCATCTACCATTTTCTTTGCCAGCTTTGGATCTCCACAATGATTACATCCAATCTCTGCTATTATATATATATGTTTCATACTAGTTATATTTATGACTTTTCGATTCAATTTCTTTAGCAGGAACCCCAACTACCGTAGTGTGAGGTTTAACATCTTTAATGACTACAGCTCCAGAACCAACCAAAGCCCATGTTCCAATTGTCAACTGACCATTTATAACTGTTCCAGAACCAACAAAGCTTCCATCCTCACAAATAACATCGCCATTCAATGTTGCATTTGTTGAGATATTAACATGATCTTTGATATGGCAGCCATGCTCAACCAAAGCTCTCGTATTGATGACACAATTATCACCTACAGAACTTCCGTGATTTAATATGGCAAGTTTTCCTATAAAACTACCCTCACCAATTGTTGCAGCTTGAGAAACGAGAGCTGATTTATCAATAACATTGATAAGAGATAGCTTTCTCTCTTTCAATTTATCAAACCATATTTTACGTTTTGCATTGTTGCCTATTGCAACAAAATAAACATAATCCTCAGGATTTACAATACAATCAATTGTATTACCTAAAATAGGAAAACCCTGATGCTCTTCTCCTTTGGGTTTTATATCATCCAAGAATCCCACCATCTGGAAATTCATGTGGTCAACAGAATCCAATACAGATTTGGCGTAACCACCAGCGCCAACTATAATTAATTTTTTCATTTATTTGAATTAAATATTTTTTATTTAAACAGTTATTTTACCCTCGTTATTTCTTATAAAGAAAAGCTTGTAATCATATGCAAGTTTCACACAGTCTCCTACTCTCTCATTACTCAAGACCAAGAGACCTCCCCATATTATGCAGAATATGGGACCACCTTATTCATCGTAAAGAACAGACTTTATCATAACTAAGCCCCTCTTTCAAATTAGGAATTCTATGATAGGCATCACGTTGAAGTTCATCCTTTGTTCTTGCAATCAAAGACTTGAAACCATTTTTATCAGCAACACCAAACATAACCTTAGCCTTTTCTTTAAGCATTCGTTGCTCTTGTGCCGTACTTAGCAAAACAGGTTTATCTGCTTCTAAATAAAAAAGCATTTTCCTAATGTAGGCTTTCGAAGAAGAGGTTTACTATAAATATCTCAGAACAACTGAGCATAACCTAACTAACCGCTGTTTAATGCCTTTCTAAGCCAAGTCTGCCCACTGCTCATGATATTGTTTCAATTCCTCCTTTTCCTTATAAGTAAGATTCAACAGAGAAATATAGTCTTTCATACATTCCACAGCTATCTTCTTGACTTTATCAAGATCAGAACTGAGCACTTTGCCTTGAAGCAAATGCTCTAGTACCTTCGCATGGATATATCCTTCGAAATAAGAGCGAATGCTATATCTTTGATTTGTAACATCATAATATCATTTTTCGAAAACCTACCCGTCCTTCCTTACCCTTAAAGAAGGAGTCTTTCTAAAATCATCCCGTCCTTCTTTACCATTAAAAAAGGCTTTTTTCTACCTCTCCGTCTCTCCTGCAAGGAGAGCTCCACCTCTAACCAAGCCTCTCTTCCCTCAGGGACGAGAGGATGTAACCGCCCTCCGGTGCTCGGAACCGCTACGCTATAAGGTTGGCGGACCAAAGCGGTCTACGCCATGTTATGCGGGATGGGACCGCCTTACTATAGCTCGCTGATTAGGACAGCCGTACTATAGCTTGCTATGGGACAGCAGGGCTGTTGCTGGGGGCAGCTTGCTACAATAACACAGATTTCTTAGACTTATTCGGTCTGAGGTGTTAAATCTCACGCTGATTATCTTACTCTGCTCTCAAGCATCCTATCACAAACCTTTCGAAGCTTGCCTTGTAGCCACCTTCCATCGGGCAGGGATCGTTGGGATAGAACTTGTGAAACTCCTCTTCCATGTTGTCCAGATAGTCCATTATCTGCATCACCTGGTCTTGGCCAGCCACCTTGAGGGTGCGTACCACATTAATACTGCCGCCGAGGAGGTGAACAGCGGGGTGAACACTTGCCCCAAGCATTCACCTTTTCGGCTCAGGGGTGAACCCTAGTAAAAAGAACTTTGTATATACAGCGCATGCTAGAAATATAAGAGTCTATATTATAATGGGTTATATAGTGTTTTTAACACATTATTAACGCTAAAGGTTGGCATCTGGGTTCACCCTTCACCGACTTCATCGCCAAGTGTTCACCCACACTCTTACTTAGAGAACGACTATTCCCTGCAGGATACCGCCCCCGACCTGCACTTCTAGGGGTGGGTAGGGTAAGTAAGGCGTAAACAAGATAGTTACGATGGCTAAGTATTATGGTTACGATAGCTAAGTATCATGGTCACGATAGCTAAGTATCATACTTATGGAGCATAACCCTATCCGTGATAATCGGTGAGTATCGTTGAGCAACGGTGAGGAACGGTGAGTTAGGAATGAGAAATGTTGTATCTTTGCATTGTGATTCAGAAAGAGTCTCCCACACGGATTCCACGGATCTCACGGATTCTCTTCGTTGCAAGCAACGGGGATTCTCATTTGGTCTCTCAATGGAAGAACTCCGAAGGAGTCAAAATCCATGAGATCTGTGAGATTATTTCTTCTTTCTGGCCTTGGCTTCCTTCATGGTGATGATTCTACCGGGATGCTCCGGGTCCAGAACCGCTGCACCTCCATGCTTGAAGAAATCCCATAGGATGATGAGGAGAGCTATGACAGAGAGGACTCCGACTAATATTAATATGAGTAATAACATCTTTATTTTATTTTTAATGTTGAATGTTGAATGTTTAATTATTGTCAAGCTCGCTGTACTTTGAGTGCTGGCTCTTGTACTCTGGTACAATCTCCTTCATCTTCTTCACGATTGCCATATCATCGTAGGTGAAGGAGAGCTGATAGAGGTCTTCCTCGTTCTTGCGAGCCAACTCGTATGGATACTCACGAACCTTGGCTACCATGATCTTTGGATGATGGGTAGGAATCGTGGCTTCCTTGTCGTTCAAGACTTCCTCGTAAAGCTTCTCTCCATCTCGGAGTCCAACGTACTTGATGTCAATGCCATCTACTCCCGAAAGGGCTATCATGCGCTTTGCCAAATCGGCGATGCGGACTGGCTTGCCCATATCGAAGACGAAGATCTCGCCTCCCTTACCCATGGTTCCTGCCTCCAATACCAACTTGCAGGCTTCTGGAATGAGCATGAAGAAACGGATGATGTCAGGATGGGTGACAGTGATAGGACCGCCCATCGCTATCTGCTTCTTGAAGATTGGGATAACGGAACCGTTACTTCCCAGGACATTGCCGAATCGTGTAGTGACAAACTGGGTGACGCCCTTTACCTCGCCATCCACAATCGCCTTGTTCAATGCCTGGCAATAAATCTCGCAGATTCGCTTGCTGCAGCCCATCACGTTGGTTGGGTTCACAGCCTTATCGGTAGAAATCATCACAAACTTCCTGGTGCCATACTTCACTGCCATATCGGCTATCACGCGCGTACCATATACATTATTCTGCACTGCCTCGGCTGGATTGTCCTCCATCATCGGTACATGCTTATAGGCTGCGGCATGGAAGACATAGTCAGGATAATTCTCGGAGAAGATGCGCTCCATACGGGTGGCATTGGTTATGCTGGTTACGATGGTTTCGCAAGGGATATCGGCATAGTTCTTGTTCATGAAGAGGCGGACATCGTGCATTGGGGTCTCAGCCTCATCAACGAGAATCAGGCGCTGAG
>ENA-UEQJ01000787-UEQJ01000787.1-human-gut-metagenome-genome-assembly--contig:-NODE-787-length-26260-cov-13.197036_pt1 | contig 26260 bp, 21 predicted proteins | sample MGYA00242937_ERZ507938 | MGnify/ENA primary metagenome ERZ507938 (study PRJEB26167, sample SAMN06115437) | human gut metagenome | host: Homo sapiens | place: China:Gansu | collected 2015-07-03...
AAACGCTGAAAGCATCTAAGCGTGAAGCCGACCCAAAGATAAGATATCCCACTGATTCAATCAGGTAAGATCCCTTGTAGACTACGAGGTTGATAGGCACGATGTGTAAGTGGAGTGATCCATTCAGCAAGTGTGTACTAATAGATCGAGGGCTTGACCACAATTCGCTTGAATTCTCAAGTCAATGATAAAATGTCAGCAGTGATTATTCAGTTTTGAAGGTACGTCCTTCAAGAAACACTGGACAAAGTAGAACAGAAATGTTATACTGAACCAGTCATATTGGTCGGTGACGATGACGGTGAGGTTCCACCTGTTCCCATTCCGAACACAGAAGTTAAGCTCACTCGTGCCCAAGATAGTTCGCTGGAAACGGCGTGTGAAAATAGGTAGTCGCCGACTTACATGAAACCCCTGAGGAAGAAATTCTTCAGGGGTTTGTTGTTTTTGTGCGGCATTTTCTTTCACTAGCAAAGAAATTGCCAAAGGTTTCTATTTCTGCCTGATTTTTTCGTACGGTGTGCTATCATAAGGCTGGAAACGCTTTTGGGAGAAACGCGTTCCCATGCAAAAAACAGTTGACAAAGGATCGGCCTGCTGTTTGACCACCACTTTTCAATCATGTGAGCATGAACTGGAAAGGAGCAGAAGAAAAATGACAAACAAGAAATTCAAGTTGGCAGCAATGTCGCTGGCCACTGCGGTTGCAGTGAGCGCGGTTGGCCCCAGTGCTTCTGCGGTGACGTATCAACTGGAAAAAGGTGATGTGACTGTTGGTCAAGATGGTACTGGTGCGTACAGTTATCAGAACCAGACTGATGGTAAAACGGATAATGTCTATGTGGATCAGGATACCCAAAACAATGGCCAAATCATCATCACGCAGGCAGAAGGTACAAAAACGGATAATACCGTCACTGTGGAAGAAGATGTCACGAACGAGAAGGGCAAACGTGATGTGGATATCATTCTTGACGGTGTGAATGTGGATACCAGCACCCAGACTGAAGCACTCCCAGATACCGGGAGCACAGGGGATAAAACCATCATCAAGGTGGGCGAGGGTGCAGATGTTGACCTGACAGTCAAGAATTCCAACCTGACCACCGGCGGCCATGGCATTGATATTGGTGTGAATCTGGAAGATAAAGATGAAAACAAGGGAGCCGATGTTGACCTGACGCTGGATAATACCAAAGTCAACCTGACACAAAACGGAAAGGTGGGTATCAACGTACAGGACAATTCTAATGTGGATCTTACCCTGAAGGGCGAGAATGCCATTGATGGCTCCAAGGCAATTGAAAACGAGGACCTTAAAAAGAATGTCAATGTCGAGGGTATCCGTGTGGGCGGTGGCGGCGCAGGTGACGGTTCGGGCGCCAGCGAGGGTGCAAAAACGCACCTGACTATCAGCGGCGGTGTAGAAAAGACCGAAACTGCGGAAGCAGACACAGAAGAAACGGAAAGCCCCGCTGGCGGCTCACTGACCATCAGTAAGACCACAGGCGGTCTGGTAATGGCAGATGGCTCGAACGTGGAAATCACGGACGGCGCTGATGTGACCATTGAGGATACTAAGACCTCCAGTTCCACTCAGGCAGGCCGCGCTGTTACCCAGCACGGTGATCTGACCCTCTCCGGCGGCTCTTCCCTAACGATAGACGGTGGGAAGGACAATAAAGCGCCGCATACCGGTATTGGTATTGCCAGCTGGGATGATATCACAGTCGAGGATGGCAGTACACTGGATATCAGTGGTGCTGCGACCGGTATTTACGGCCATCAGGGTGCCAGCCTGACCACCGAGGACAGCACCCTCAACATCACCAACAGCGATGCCGGCATCCGCTACGAAGGCAGCGGTACGGCTAAGGATGGCTCCAAGCTGGAAGCCGCCGGTGACATCACCTTCAAGGATTCGGACGTTACCATCGAGGGCAAGAGCTTAGGCATTGAGACCGGCAACAACAGCAATACGACCGTCACGTTTGATCATACCACTGCCGCCGTTTCGGCAGAACTGACCAAGGAGGAGAACGTCGGAAGATATGCCATTTACTGCGAGGATTCGGGTGAAAACGGCAGCCTGATCGTCAAAAATGGCAGCAAGCTCAAACTACAGGCGAACTACGGCATCGTTGCCGGTTACCGGAATGTACTCATTTCGGGCAACAGCACGGTCGATTCCACCACGCGGGATATGGCCATCCAGCTCCGCAACAGCAAGGGAACCAAGCTGCATATCACGGATGGCAGCGTCTACAACATGACCGATGGTTCTCACGATAACTATAACCTTCTTGCTTATTATGCCTACCACGATATTCTGGTGGACAAGGGCGGCGTTCTGTCCATGGACCTGCACAATTCGTATTCCGGCATCAGTCTGGGCATGCGTTGCACCCTGACTGTGGATGACGGCACCGTCCTTGTAAAGGGCGATTATAACCACAGCGGCATCTACATCGACGGCCCCTACTCCAAGATTTCTATCAAGAATAACGCCCATGTGGAAGCTCCCACCATTGTAGGGAACACGTACTACCCCGGTCAGAAGCTCGTCGTTACCGGCGGCACGCTGACCTATGACTACAAGGCCGACAACACCCTGTGGCCAGTGAACAAGCAGGGCGACAAGCTGACCAATTTCCTGCTGACCAAGGATGATGCCCACGCAAACTTCGATGCCCTTTCCTATAAAGGCCAGACCTATACCTACCTCTCTGACCTGAACAAGGAGACCGGGAAACAGTATCTCTCCGTGTGGGTGCCCGCCGCCGCACTGAACTATATGCTGGATGTGGACGGTTCCCATGATCCGGAGATCATCGGCAAGGCACTGGAAGAGCTGAAGCAGGCCGGATACAATTTCGACACTGCCTACCAGACCACTGAGAATGGCGATCAGGTCGTTATTCTGCGGGATATGGTGGTGAACGGTAAGAGCCTGAACTTCACCAAGACCACCGATGCAGAGGGCAACACCAAGCTCATCTGGGGCAACTACGAAAAGCAGGCAGAGGGTGCGCCCAGCGCTTATGATATGGTCTATGGCACCGAGTACGAGTATGAGGGCAAGACCTATACCATCGTCTGGGGCTATGAGAGCCAGAACAACCCCAACACCACCGCAGCAGCGGGTGTACTGGATGCCTTTGGCCCGGATTCCAACGTGAAGGTCACCGGCGACATCGACGGCACCGACTCCGCACAGTACACCGTGACCATTTACGGCGCTCTGCGGGAAGTGACCGACCCTGTGATCCCCACGAACCCGGAACCGGAAACGCCCGAGGGCTCCGATCCGACTCCTCCGGCTCCCACTACGCCGACTACCCCGGCAGTGCAGGATGCACGGCCCACCACTCCCGCCGTGGAGCAGGCAGTCGCTAAGAACACGCCCGCCCCGGAGACCCCCGTGAACCCGCCGGTACAGGATGCCCGCCCGGAGAGCGGCAAGCTGATCCAGACCGGTACCACCAACTGGATGGCAGATGTTCTGGTGCGTGCAGGCGGTGTCCTGCTGGCTGCCGGTTATCTGCTGGAGCGTAAGCGCAAGAGCATGTTCCATAAGGCACAGCACTGAACACGTTCTTGTAGATGACGTAAAAAGGTAAAATATTAAACTGGCTTGGGGTCGCTGCACAATTTTTTGTGGGGCGGCCCCACTTTTTGCAGAAAAAGGCGCTCTCGTCTCGTATTAGGGGATGAAAGCGCTTTTGATTTTGCAAAAAGGGATGAGAACGAGAATGAAAGATTCATCGCGCCGCCGGAAGCACCGGCGCAGACCCTTCCGGCGGCTGTTCTGGCTGCTGGTGCTGGCAACCCTGCTTCTACTGCTGTGGCCCCGGCGGCTCACGCTGGATGGGCTGAACAGTCCCCATGCCATTTTACTGCAGGCCGACAGCGGGGAGGTGCTGGCCGAAAAGGATGCCGACAGCACGATCTATCCGGCTTCCATGACCAAGATGATGACGGCGCTGCTGGCCATAGAAGCAAACCTGGACCTCGACACGCCCGTGACCCTGCCCGAGGAGATCTTTCCGGCTCTGCAGGCCCAGAATGCCTCGCTGGCGGGGTTTCAGGCCGGGGAAACGGCCACGGTGTGGGATCTGCTGTATGGGGCCATGCTGCCCTCGGGGGCCGAGTGCTGCGAGACGCTGGCCCGGGAGGTGAGCGGCAGCGAGGAAGCCTTTGTGGCCCGGATGAACCAGAAAGCGGCAGAGCTGGGGATGACCGGCACACATTTCTGCAACCCCACGGGCCTGCACGACCCAGAGCATGTTTCCACCGTGCGGGACATGGCCCGGTTGACGGAAGCAGCCCTGCAGAACGAGACCTTCCGCAAGCTGTTTACCACGGAGCGGTATACCGTTCCGGCCACCAACTGCCACCCGCAGGGGTTCACGATGCACAGCACCCTGCTGAGCCAGCTGGACGGCACTGAGCTGCACCGTGGCCGGATCCTGGGCGGCAAGACCGGTTACACCGGGGAAGCAGGGCTCTGCCTTGCCAGTCTGGCCGAGGTGAAGGGCAGGGAATACATTCTGGTCACGGCCGGGGCGGGGGGAAACCACAGCACCGCGCCCTACCACATTGAGGATGCCGTAACGGTCTACCGCCGTGTGAGCCGGGGGGCCTGAACAGGGGAGCGGATACGCTCCCTTTTTCTGTGCCCGGCTTTGTGGTACAATGGAACAAAACCATTCACAGAACAGGAGAACCATCATGCTCAAGGATTCACAGGTCGATCTCTGCGGCCGCACCGATTTTACCCGCACCGCGCCCCTGCTTGCCCGGGACGAGGCGTTTTCATTTGCCTGCACGGGCTGCGGCGGCTGCTGCCGGGGGCGGGAGGATATCGTGCTGTCGGGCTTTGACCTGTGGCGCATTGCGGCCCGCCTGCGCCTGCCGCCCCGCACCGTGGCCCGGGCGTTCTGCCGGGGAAGCATCGGGCAGGTCAGCCGCCTGCCGGTGCTGCGGCTGGCCCCGCTGAAGGAGGAGCGCGGCAACTGCCCCTTCCTCACCGGGAACCACTGCGCCATCCACGATGCCGAGCCGCTGGTCTGCGCCCTTTACCCGCTGGCGCAGGAGATCACGAAGGACGGGCAGGTATCCTACTTTTTGCAGCCCACCCAGTGCGGCGGGCAGGTCATTGCGGCAAGGGTGGGGGATTATCTGGCCCGTTACGATGTGCCCGCCCGGGAGGCCACCGATGTGCGCTGGGCGCAGGTGTGCATGGCGCTGGAAGATACCGTGGAGCGGCTGGACGCTCTGTTTGAGCCGGTGTTTGCCCGGCGGATGCAGGAAAAGCTGTGGCAGGCGCTGTATTACCGGTACGACTTTGCAAAAGAGTACCGCCCTCAGCTGGAAGAAAATCTGCTCTGGCTGGACGGCGAGCTGAAAAAGCTCGAAGGGATGCAGATGCGGCACAGAACAATCGAAAAAAGTGATAGATAAAATTACTTTGATTGATAATTCGGGCTGTTTCCCGGTTGTTTTAGAGCGGAAAGTGTGATATACTTCACGAGTGTAAAGCGGCAGCGCGATGCGACAGGCCGCTTGAATACTGACTTTCGTGCGGAGTCCTGTTGCCGCGAAAGTAGAATTGAGGGAGTAATATCATGCGTAAAATTTCTCGTCGTTCGTTCCTGTCTGCCGCCGCTGTCTGCGGCGCAGCTGCTGCCCTGACTGCCTGCGGCGGTTCCTCCAGCTCCACGGCTGCTTCTTCCACCGCTTCCTCTGCTGTGGCTTCTTCCGCAGCGGCTGACGGCCAGAAGTATACCGTTGGCATCTGCCAGCTGGTGGAGCACGCCGCTCTGGATGCCGCCACCCAGGGCTTTGAGGATGCCCTGACCGCACAGTTCGGCGAGAATGTCACCTTTGACTTCCAGAACGCCCAGAACGATTCCGCAACCTGCGCCACCATCGCCAACGGCTTTGTTTCCGCAGGCGTTGACCTGATCATGGCAAACGCTACCCCCGCCCTGCAGGCCGCACAGGCTGCCACCGACAGCATCCCCATTCTGGGCACCTCCGTCACCGAGTACGGTGTTGCTCTGGGCCTGACTGATTTCGATGGCACCGTGGGCGGCAATGTCTCCGGCACCTCTGATCTGGCTCCGCTGGATCAGCAGGCGGATATGATCACTGAGTGGCTGCCCGAGGCCACCAAGGTGGGCCTGCTCTACTGCTCTGCTGAGGCAAACAGCCAGTATCAGGTAGACGAGGTCCAGAAGTACCTGGAGGCCAAGGGCGTTACCGCCACCCAGTACGCTTTCTCTGATTCCAACGATCTGGCTTCTGTCTGCCAGAAGGCTGCCGACGAGAACGACGCAGTGTATGTCCCCACCGATAACACCTGCGCTGCCAACACCGGCATCATCGACGGCATCTGCCGCCCGGCCAAGAAGCCCGTGTTCGCCGGTGAGGAGGGCATCTGCTCCGGCTGCGGCGTGGCGACCCTGTCCATCAGCTACTACGATCTGGGCTATACCACCGGTGAGATGGCTGCCAAGGTCCTGACCGGTGAGGCCGATATCTCCACCATGCCCGTTGAGTACACCAACGTGACCAAGAAGTACAACAAGACCATCTGCGATGATCTGGGCATGACCGTTCCCGAGGGTTACGAGGCCATTGAGGAATAACAAGTGCTCTGTCTGCTTTGCAGACAGCTCCCCTGACAGGGAAGCCGGGTCCGCGCTGCGGTGACGGAGAGGCTTTACAATAAAATCAGCGGAGAAGAGCGAATTTTGGTTCTTCTCCGCTTTCCCGTATCAGAAAAAAGTGTAGTTACAGGAGGAAAACATTTTGGATATTCTTGCAAGACTTGCCAACCTGCCCGGTGCCTGTGCGCAGGGCCTCATCTGGGGCATCATGGCCATTGGCGTGTACCTGACCTACCGCATCCTGGATGTGGCTGACCTGACCGTGGACGGTTCCTTTGGCACCGGCGGCGCGGTCTGCGTTATGTGCCTGCTCTCCGGCATGAACGTCTGGGCAGCGCTCTTCATCGCCCTGCTGGCCGGTCTGGCCACCGGCCTTGTCACCGGCCTGCTCCACACCTTTATGGGCATCCCGGCCATTCTGGCCGGCATCCTGACCCAGCTGGCCCTTTACTCCATCAACCTGAAGATCATGGGCAAGGCCAACCAGTCCATCAATGTGGACAAGTACGGCCTGCTCATCTCCCTGCGCTGGGTCAAGGAGCTTGCCCTGCACAACCCCATCATCATGGTCATTCTGGTCAGCGCCGTGGTCATCGGCGTGCTGTACTGGTTCTTTGGCACCGAGTTGGGCTGCGGCATCCGCGCCACCGGTTCCAACCCCGCCATGAGCCGCGCCCAGGGTATCAACACCAGCTTCAATGTGGTGCTGGGTCTGGCGGTCTCCAACGGTCTGGTGGCCCTGTCCGGCGCACTGCTGAGCCAGTATCAGGGCTTTGCCGATGTCAGCATGGGCCGTGGTGCCATCGTCATCGGCCTGGCCGCTGTCATCATCGGCGAGGCCCTGTTCAGCCGCATCTTCCACAACTTTGCCCTCAAGCTGGTGTCCGTTTCGCTGGGTGCCATCATCTACTACATCGTCATCCAGCTGGTGCTGACCCTCGGCTTTGATGCAAACCTGCTCAAGCTGCTGAGCGCCTCCGTGGTGGCGGTGTTCCTGGCCGTGCCCTATTGGAAGAGCAAGTACTTCGCAAAGCCTGCGGCAAAGAAGGCACAGAAGGAGGATGCAAAAAATGCTTGAGATCCAGAATGTTTCCAAGACCTTCAACGCTGGTACCGTCAACGAGAAAACGGCCCTGAACGGTCTGAACCTGAAATTGAACAAAGGTGATTTTGTCACCGTCATCGGCGGCAACGGTGCGGGCAAATCCACCATGCTGAACGCTGTGGCTGGTGTGTGGCCTGTGGACAGCGGCAAGATCATCATTGACGGCACCGACGTGACCAAACTGGGGGAGCACCAGCGCGCCGCCTACATCGGCCGCGTGTTCCAGGACCCCATGACCGGCACCGCCGCCACCATGCAGATCGAGGAGAACCTTGCCCTGGCCGCCCGGCGCGGTAAGCGCCGCGGCCTGAGGATCGGCATCACCAAGAGCGAACGGGAGCGCTACCGTGAACTGCTCAAGAGCCTGGACCTGGGCTTGGAGGACCGCCTGACCGCCCGCGTGGGCCTGCTGTCCGGCGGTCAGCGTCAGGCACTGACCCTGCTTATGGCTACCATGAACAAGCCCAAGCTCCTGCTGCTGGATGAACACACCGCCGCTCTGGACCCCAAGACGGCGCTCAAGGTGCTGACCCTCTCGGCCAAGATCGTGGAGGAGAACCACCTGACCACCATGATGATCACCCACAACATGAAGGATGCCATCAAGTACGGCAACCGCCTGATCATGATGCACGAGGGCCACATCATCTATGATGTCTCCGGGGAAGAGAAGAAGAACCTGCACGTCTCCGACCTGCTGGCCAAGTTCCAGATCGCGTCCGGCGGCGAGTTCGCCAACGACCGCATGATCCTTTCTTAAAAAAGATGAAGCGGCAATAAAGTAGTTGCTTCTTAAAACATAGAGAACCCCCCTGCCGGGAGATCACCGGCAGGGGGGTTCTCTATTAGAGTATTGGGTTTGCGGTGTTATTTGTTCTTCTCGTTACGGTACGAATTACTTTTTGAACGCCTGCACCTGATTCCATGCCTTGATAACCTCTGTGCGGCTTACAGGATCAGTTGCTTCATAGGTTTCGCCGTTGTTCTTCGCGGCCTTGAGCAGGTCGTTCTCCACGGCCCATGCAATGGCCTTGTCAGTCTCAGTGGCATTGGCGTTCAGCACGGCGGCGGGTTCAGGCTTTCCTGCATTGTTCCACACCAGTTCAGCCAGCTCACCTCGGTTTGTTGGAATAGCTGTACCGGTTGGCAGGGCGCAAATCAGATAGAACTCAGTACCCAACTGATAGGTCTGGTAGGCCAGCACCGCGGTACCCGCGGCGGCAGTACCAATGATGAGGGTAGTGCCCAGAATGTTGGGCTCTTCCTCAATGCTTGCATCCTTTGTCATGGCTTCGATAATAACATTTTCACCCGGCATGGTAAAGGTAATGGTTTCAGCCTTGGGTTCAACAGCGTTCAGCACGCTGGCAGGCTTAATTGTCCACTGGTCAAAAGTCTGAGCATCGGAAAGAATGCTCTTATCAAAGGTTACTTCCACTGTTGCACCTTTTTCAATGGTAATGTCACCATTGTCATTGATAGTAGCATCCTTGCCGTTTACTTTTGCAATACCGCCAAGAAGGGATAGAGTGTAGGTGACCTTTTCTTCTTTCTGGGGAACATTGTAACTCCACTTAATCTGATTGCCAGTGACTTGATTCGCGGGAGCGGTATTTTCGGTCTCTTTGACATCAACTTTGACGATATAATCGCCCGGTTCCGTAGGGAGCCCGCGGTCATTCAATTTCTCACCGGGAACTTCATTTCCCTTATCATCATAAAACTTCCTATTGATGATATTCTCAGCATTGACTTGAGTATTGTTCGATGTCACTTCTCCGGTTACCGCGTCAAACTTGAGGTCAACATCCGGGTCAATCACATCTTTTTGTGTCCATTTTGCAGTCAAGGTTATATCATAGTCCGGCATGGAGAAACTATAATTGCCGTTCTCATCTGGGCCGTTCAAGGATGGGGCGGTTTCTCCATCAGGAACGGTAACTTCCCAATGATTAAAGTTATAGCCAGTTTTCTTTGTGGGTGTAGGAACAGAAACGGACGAACCATAGTCGTACGAGTTCGTTTTCTTGTTTTCGTCGTTCTCCAGTGTTACAGTATGGCTATGTGCGTTCCAATGGGCATACAAGGTGATGTTGCTGCTGACGGCTTCTGTAAATGTATATTTTGTGCCGCCTTCTGCCTGTGTATACCAGCCAAGAAATGTATAACCTTCTCTTACAGGGTCGGTGGGAACTACAAACGGCTGGTCATTCGGGTAGCATTTTGCAGTCCCTAGCTTCTCATTGCTGTAAACAGTCTGCGTGGCCATAGTGTCACTACCATTTATAGTGCCACCGTTCAAATCAAAGTTGATATCACACAGATACTGAACTTTGCTGGTTAGTGTATCATTGCCTGTTGTATTAACTGTGACTTTGTCCCAGTCTGTTTTATATCCATTATATTTTACATCACTTAGATTCGTACAATCTTTGAATGCGTTGACATTTATAGTTTTAATATTCTTTTCAAGGAGTACGCGCTTAAGATTGGTGCATCCATTAAACGCGTTTGGACCGATTTGCCCCACACTTTCTGGTACTTTTATTTCTGTTAACCCTGTACAACCCTTAAAAGCCATACTACTGATATTGGAAATGCCATTTGTTAAGGTGACATGAGATAGCGCAGTATTTCCTGAAAAAGCCGTATTCATATTTTCGATGGTACTCGGAATCGTAATGCTTGTTAACTGAGAACAACCATTAAAAGCATTTTGGCCGATTTTTCTAACACCTTCAGGAATTATAACCTTAGTTAGATTGGAACAGTTAAAGAATGCCTGGAATCCAATTATCTCCACCGTATTAGGCAATGTAACTTCCGTAAGAGTGTTCCATTCTTTAAAAGCCCAATTTCCAATTTCGGTTACAGTATAGTTCTTGCCATTGCTTGAAATTGAGCTCTCAATGTTAAGTTGTGTAGGCTTTTCTGATGTACTTTCTGATGTACCGGAAACTGTAACCGATTCTCCATCGTCGTTAACTGTATAGTTGTTAACTGTATATTTGAGGTTCCCTTGAATAATCTCATTCGTAGGCGCTGCTACTGCTCCCATGGGTAGGAATGTTAACGTTATGCTGAGTGCCACTAATAGACTGACAAATCGTTTTTTCATGGATTTCCTCGCTTTCATGGATGAGTGCCGCAGAAAAACGACATAGAATGTATGGCAAAAAAAGGTAATAATACCAATTTGAAGAATACCATGCGTGGAATTCTCTGTCAATGGAATTGTAGGAACTCACAAAAAAGTTTGGAGGAATGTACAAGAAAAGGCTTTTCCAGCATCGTGGGCAATAAAAAAGAACCCGTCCCCGGGGAAAATCCGGGAACGGGTTGAGAGCGGAAAGCTTACCGCTTGATGTCGTAGTTCATGTTCATCAGGTTGCGGATGGAGCTGACATCGTCGGTGATGTTGGCATCGCCGTGGATGGTGTGCTTGATGGCGCTGCTTGCCACGGCAAAGTTGATCATGTCCATAGCCTTATAGTTGTGCAGCATGGCGTAGATCAGGCCGCTGGCAAAGGCATCGCCGCCGCCCACGCGGTCCAGAATATTAAAGGTGTAGAGCTTGCTCTCAAAGGTGTGGCCGTCGTACCACATAAAGGCCTTGAGGCTGTTCTCGCTGCCGCTGTGGGCATAGCGCACATGGCGGGCAATGCACTTGAGGTTGGGGTAGCGGGCAATGAAATGCTGGAAGATCTCGTCCTGCTGCTCATAGCTGGGCTGCAGGGGCACGCCGTCCTTCCAGTCGCCCTTGCTGTGATCGTTGTCGTCCTTCCACAGGTGGTAGGGCTCAATGCCCAGCAGAACGTCAACGTAAGGCAGGCACTCGGTGCAGAAATCGCGGGCTTCCTCCCAGCTCCACAGGGTAGAGCGGAAGTTGCCGTCAAAGCTGACGGTCAGGCCCTTCTTTTTGGCCACCTTGAGCATATCGATGATGAGGCCGCGGCAGTTGGGGCCCAGTGCCGGGGTAATGCCGCTCAGGTGCAGCCAGTCGTAGCCGTCCAGCAGAGCGTCCAGATCGACCTGGGAGAAATCGTACTCGGTAATGGCACTGTGCTTGCGGTCATAAATGACCTTGGAAGCGCGGATGCCGTAGCCGGTCTCCAGATAATAAGTACCCAGCCGGTTGGAGGGGGTCTCGTTGGGCTCGGTCAGGATCATGGGGGTGCAATGCACATCGTTGGAGCGCAGCCAGCGCACCGCGCTCTTGCCCAGGCTGTTGTTGGGCACTACGCTGAAGAAGGTGCTGTCCACACCCAGGTTGGCCAGGGCCAGTGCAATGTTGGCCTCGCTGCCGCCGTAGCTGGCTTCAAAGCTGGATGCCATGCGGATCTTTTCGTAGTTCGGTGGGGTCAGACGGAGCATGATCTCGCCGCAGGTGATAAATTTCTGGCCGTTGGGCTCGCTGCCGAGGATGGGATTGTAGTGTTCCATAACGCTCCTCCTAAAAAGTCGTTTCCGGGATCCATTTCATGTGAGAACACATTGTTGTATCCATTATACCGCACTGCGCACCGGAAGGCAAGCAAATGCTGTTTCGGCCGAGAGAAAAAGAAAAAGAAATTTTGGTTGTTTTGACGAAAGAACCCCTCAGTCACCTGCGGTGACAGCCCCCCTAATAGTGGGGCCCTTGGCATTGCGTAAAGCCTTATGGTTTTGCCAAGGCCGCCCCTACTAGGGGCGGTGGCATCCCGCAGGGATGACGGTGGGGTTCACACCCCCGTCAGGTCAAAGCTGGGCGTATACTCTTCCTTTGCACTGCTCTTCTGCTGCATATAACCAGAGCTGAGCCCCAGATCCATGGCGTAGTTGACCACCCGGCGGTATTCGTAGGTGGTGATGCGCCGCCCGATGCCGTGGTCTGCCGCCTGATAGAAGGGGGTGTACTGGCTCATCACACTGGGCAGGAAGCACCCGGGGTCGGCATTGTTCCAAGCCGCCATCTGATCGAGCACGGCAAAGCTGTCATCCACATGGCCGGGCAGGGCAAGGTGGCGCAGGATCACGCCCCGCTGCAGGATGCCCTCACTGTCAAAAACGGGGTGTCCGGCCTGGGCCATCATGGCTTCAATGGCGGGCCTGGCCTGTGCAAAATAGTCCGGCGCGGCGGAAAGCTCTGCCGAAAGGGCAGGGGAAACATATTTCAGGTCGGCCAGCCAGATGTCGATGAAGCCGCGCCAGGCGTGCACGCTCTCCACGGTCTCGTAGCCGCCGGTGTTGCAGACGATGGGCAGATGCAGCCCCTGCGCCCGGGCCAGGTCAAGGGCAGCGATGATCCAGGGCCGCCACTGCCCAGGCGTGACAAGGTTGATGTTGTGGGCTCCCTGCGCCTGCAGGTCCAGAAAGATCTCGGTCAGGCGCTCTACAGTGATCTCCCTGCCCAGCCCCTCGGCGCTGATGGGGTAGTTCTGGCAGAAGCAGCACTTGAGGGTGCAGCCGGAGAAAAACACCGTGCCGCTGCCCCGGGTGCCGCTGATGCAGGGCTCCTCCCAGAAGTGCAGGGCCGCGCGGGCCGCTTTCAGGGTGCGGCCCGCCCCACAGAAGCCCGTCTGCCCGGCGGCCCGGTCGGCTTTGCACTGCCGGGGGCAGAGAGTGCAGGCTTCCGGCACGGCAACAGAAATGGTTTTGGGCATAATATCCAAGTCCTTTGCAAAAGATTTGACAGAATTACTCTTGTTTATTATACCATTTATGACATGGAATGTGGTATACTATGATAGAATATTATATATCATGCAAAAATACTACATATCAGACGGAGGATGTCATGCGCACCGAAAACGAGGAGATCCGGGATCATTTGAAATATCTCTCCCTGCTGGCACGGGATTACCCCTCGCAGGCGGCCGCCGCCAGTGAGATCATCAGCACCCAGGCCCTGCTCAAGCTGCCCAAGGGCACCGAACATTTTATGAGCGACCTGCACGGTGAAAACGAGGCTTTTGTCCACATCCTGAACTCGGCTTCGGGTGTCATCCGGGAAAAGGTGGACATCGTGCTGGGGGACAGTGTGCCGGAACAGACCCGTGCAGAGCTGGCAACGCTCATCTATTACCCCAACGAGAAGCTGCCCCGGCTCAAAGCCGAGTGCACGGATGAGGAAGCGCTTGACCACTGGTACACAGAGACCCTGCTTCAGCTCATTGATATCTGCCGGTTGGTGTCCTCCAAGCATACCCGGCAGCATGTGCGCTCCTGCCTGCCGTCCAGCTGCGGTTATATTCTGGATGAGCTGCTCCATGCTCACTTTGAGGACCACGACAAGGACCTTTATTACGGGCAGATCGTGGGCAGCATCATCGAAAATGGCCGCGCCGACCGGTTCATCGTCCGGCTGTGTGAGCTCATCAAGCGGCTGGCTGTGGACAAGCTGCACATCGTGGGGGACCTGTTTGACCGCGGCCCACGGCCTGATATCATTCTGGACCAGCTCATGCGCCACCACCATGTGGATATCCAGTGGGGCAACCATGACGTGGTCTGGATGGGTGCCGCCGCCGGAAGTCCCATCTGCGTCTGCACTGTGCTCAAAACGACACTGGCCTACCACAACCATGCCATGCTTGAGGACTGCTACGGCATCAACCTGCGGCACCTGCAGCGGATGGCCGAGCAGTTCTACGGAAATGACGACCTGACCCTCTGGATGCCCCACACCGACGCGGCGCGCGGCCCTTACACCGAGGGAATGCTCCACCGCTGTGCCGTGATGCACAAGGCCGTGACCATTCTGATGCTCAAGATGGAGTGCAAGGTCATCGACCGCAACCCGGATTTCAAGATGCAGGGAAGGGATTTCCTGCGGCACATCGATTGGAAAAAGGGAACAGTGACCCTGAACGGGCAGGCATACCCCCTGCGGGACACCAACTTCCCCACCGTGGACCCGGCAGACCCCGCCGCCCTGAACGATGATGAGCGGCTGGTGCTCCGCAAGCTGGTGGAATCCTTCCGGCAGAGCGAGCGCTTGCAGCAGCATGTGGAATTTTTGTATGCCAAGGGCAGCGTTTACCACATCGAGAACGGCAACCTGCTCTACCACGGCGTGGTGCCCATGACCAAGACCGGCAGCTTTGCCGTGGAGCGGTTCGAGGGACACAACTACTCGGGCCGCGGCTTGATGGACTACTGTGACGAGCGGGCACGCTGCGGCTACTTTGCCCCCGAGGGCAGCGCTGCCCGGCGGAGCGGTCAGGACTTTTTGTGGTATCTGTGGTGCGGCAAGCTGTCGCCGTTGTTCGGCCGCAGCGCCATGACCACCTTTGAGCGGCTGTATATTGCCGACCCCGCCACCCACGAGGAAGTCAAGGACCCCTATTATACATGGTACAATGAAGAGGCTGCCTGCCGCCGCATCCTGGCGGAATTCGGTCTGCCCGGCACCAGCCACATCGTCAACGGCCATGTGCCGGTGCGGGAGAAGAGCGGCGAGAGCCCCATCAAGGGCGGGGGCCGTCTGGTCGTTATTGACGGCGGGTTCTGCCGCGCCTACCATGAAAAGACCGGCATTGCAGGGTATACGCTGGTGTACTCCAGCCGCACCATGTCCCTGCGGACCCATCAGCCCTTTGTCAGTGCCGAAAAGGCCGTGAACGAAAACATCGACATCGTGTCGCAGAAGAACATTCTGGAAACGGAGAACCACCGCATTCTGGTGGAAGAGACGGACGAGGGCGAGATCCTGCGGGAGCGGGTGCATGACCTGAAACAGCTGGTCAAGGCCTATCAGCTGGGCTGGATCAAGGAGACCTGCAGCGAGGATTGCGTCTGGTAAGGGGCGCTGATTGTAAAATTTTTGAAATAAGAAACAAAAATATCGAATATTTCCGCAGATTCTGGGCAAAACAGAAAATAATCCGGCAGGGGAAAAGGGGGCTTTGCTTTTTGCCCGAAGTTGTGTATAATAAGATAGTTGTATCGTGAGGGTGTGTACCCAGCGGTGCGCGGAGAGATCAAGTAAGAACCCTGAGTGGCCCTGCCGCTGGCGGGCCTGCGACAAGGAGATTATAAAATTGGAAAAGTTTGTTATTACGGGCGGCAAGCCCCTGCATGGCGAAGTCACCATTTCCGGTGCAAAAAATGCGGCTGTGGGCATTCTGCCTGCCACCATTCTGGCGGCAGATGTCTGTGTGATCGAAAATCTGCCGGACATCAGTGATGTGGCAGTCAGTCTGAAGATCCTGAGCACCCTGGGTGCCGGCATCAAGATGCTGAACCGCAATACCTACGAGATCGACACCACCCACCTGAACTGCACCAACGTCCCGGACGATCTGTCCCGCCAGATGCGTGCCAGCTACTACTTCCTGGGCGCTCTGCTGTCCCGCTTTGGCCGGGCGCAGGTGGCCATGCCCGGCGGCTGCAACCTGGGCCCCCGCCCCATCGACCAGCACCTCAAGGTGTTCAGTGCCCTGGGTGCCGAGGACAGCGTGGACTACGGCATGATCACGGTGCGTGCCAAGGAGCTCAACGGCGCACACATCTTCTTTGATAAGGTCAGTGTGGGCGCTACCATGAACGGCATGCTCTCCGCTGTGATGGCAAAGGGCCAGACCATTCTGGAAAACTGCGCCAAGGAGCCCCATGTGGTGGACCTGGCCAACTTCCTGAACATGTGCGGTGCCGACGTGCGCGGTGCCGGCACCGATGTGATCAAGGTGCGCGGCGTGGAAAAGCTGCACGGCTGCACCTACAGCATCATCCCGGACCAGATCGAGGCCGGCAGCTACATGGTGGCGGCCGCTGCCACCGGCGGCGATGTGCTGATCAAAAACGTGACCCCCAAGCATCTGGAGCCCATTACTGCCAAGCTGCGCCGTGCCGGTGCCGAGGTGGAAGAGTTCGACGATGCCGTGCGGGTACGCCGTACCGGCGACATCCTGCCCCTGAAGATCAACACCATGCCGCATCCCGGTTTTCCCACCGACATGCAGCCCCTGATGGGTGTGCTGCTGAGCGTGGCCAAGGGCACCAGCACCGTCACCGAGAGCGTGTGGGACAACCGCTTCCGCTATGTGGACGAGCTGCGCAAGATGGGTGCCAGCGTGCAGGTGGACGGTCAGGTGGCCGTGTTCGAGGGCGTGGAAAAGCTCAGCCCGGCTCCGCTGCGTGCGCTGGACCTGCGTGCCGGTGCCGCCATGGTGGTGGCTGCCCTGATGGCAGACGGCACCAGCGAGATCGAGGAGATCGGCCACATTGAGCGCGGCTACGAGAACATCGTGGAAAAGCTGCGCGGCCTGGGTGCCGACATCAGCAAGGTGGACCGTGTGCCCGCCGCGCTGGAGCAGGCCCTGTAACCACAGCAAGTCTGAACAAAAACAACAGCCTGCCGTATTCTGCGGCGGGCTGTTTTCATGAGCAGTAAGAGGTTTTTCATGGCAGAATTCATCTCATTGTATTCCGGCTCTTCCGGCAACAGCAGCGTGGTGCGCTGCGGCAGCCGGTACCTGATCGTGGACATGGGCAAGGGGGTGCGCACCACCTCGGCAGCGCTCAAGGCGCTGGGCCTTGCCGTCAGCGACTGCGACGGCATTCTGGTCACTCATGAGCACAGTGACCACGTCAAGGGGCTGTCCACCTTCCTCAAAAAGAACCCGCTGCCGGTGTACGGCGCGGCCGACACGCTGGATTTTCTGGATGCCAACGGCATCGTGCCGCCCAGCTGTGAACTGAACACGCTGGAGGGCCGGGAAGAGGACGTGGGCGCATTTGGGGTGCAGTCTTTCCCCACCAGCCATGATGTGCCCTGTGTGGGTTACCGCATCCACACCCCGGACGGCAAGACCATGACCATCGCCACCGACCTTGGCGTGCTGACGCCCCCGGTGCACGAGGCCCTTGCCGGGTGCGACCTGGTGGCGCTGGAGAGCAACTACGACCTGCACATGCTGCGCAGCGGCCCTTACCCCTACTACTTACGGTCCCGCATTGAGAGCGCCCGGGGGCATCTGTCCAACGACGAGTGCTCGGCAAAACTGCTGGAGCTCATTCAGGAAGGGTGCAAGCGCTTTGCCCTGTGCCATCTCTCGCAGGAGAACAACACTCCGGCACTGGCCCTGCAGACGGTGTTCAATACGCTGGGCGCAGCGGGTGTGGTGCCGGACAAAGACTGCATCGTGCAGGCACAGCGCCGCAATGAGGTGAGCCCGGCCCTGGAATTCTGAGAGCAAAACGGTATAACGTCAAAGATCCCCCGCCGGAGGCAGCTGTGCCCGGCGGGGGATCCTTTTTTGCGGTTTATTCCGCCGCTTTCTGGGGGCGGATGTCCTCACCTAGGAAGCGGAAGGGAATGAACGCCGACAGGCGGCTGGAAATTTTTTCGGTATAGCGTTTTTCCAGCAGGGCACCGTCGGTGATGTTGGTGGTGATGATGGTGGGCAGCCCGGCACCCAGACGGTTGTTCAGCAGGCTGTAGAACACCGTAATGAAGTAGGGCGTGACGAACTCGGTGCCCAGATCGTCCAGGATCAGCAGGTCGGCGGTGGAGGCAGTGCGCAGCAGAGTGTCGGCATCACCGGAGGGGTCAAAGCGGGAGGCTTCGATCTTGCCAAAGAAATCCGGGCTGGACACATAGATCACATCGTGGCCCTGTTCCAGCACAAGGCCCGCAATGGCCAGCGCAGCGTGGGTCTTGCCAAGGCCCGCGTTGCCGATGAGCATCAGGCTTTCGTTCTCGGTGGGGGAAAAATCCTCAGCATACTGCTTCAGGCCGTCCAGCAGGCGGCCCATATAGGCGCGGACGTTCACACCGTTTTGAGTGTCCATCGTGTTGGGGTAGTAGCGCAGCTCCATGGTGTCAAAGCTGGAAATGGACAGGCTGGACAGCTGCTCGATCTCCTGTCGGCGCAGCTGCTGCATGACCTTGTGCACACAGCTGCAGATGCGGCCGTTGACCGTGCCGGTGTCCTGGCACAGCTTACAGCTGAATTTCGGCTCCAGCGCGTCGGCAGGCCGCCCGCTGGCTGCCAGCAGGGCGGTCAGCTTCTGCCGGGCATCGGCCAGTGCGGCAGCGGCCTCGGTGCGGTCCTTGCCGGAAGCACCGGCCAGTGCACAGCGCAGACCCCGCACCCGCACCTCGTCCTCGGCATGGCGCAGGGCAGGCACGGCGGCCTCTGCCTCCGCGCGGGCATCCTCGGCCCGGGCGCGCGCCATCTGCCGCCGGGCGGCTACGGTGCGCAAAGCTTCCTGATACAGTTCGTTTTTGGTACGCATATGGGTAACCTCGTGTTATGTGTTGGAGCGCTTTTTGAGCCGGTTGAGCGACGCAGAAAGGCTGCTGCTGCCCAGAAAATCGTTGCCGCTGGGGGCTTCGCGGTCCACCCGGATGTTCCGGCTGGCTCCGGCGTCGGCCACCGGGCCCCGCACATCGTGGATGGTGCGCAGGCCCTTGGCGTTCCAGGTTTTCAGGATGCTGTTCCAGTACCACAGGTCCCGCTTGGGGCCTGCCTGCACAGCAGCTTCCTGTACCATGGCGTCATCGTAGCCGTACACCTCGTACCAGCGGGCAATGGCCTTGCGGCCGCCCAGGGTGAGCTCGTCGGTGGAGATGCCCAGCAGGCCGCTGACGTACTGCTCCCGGCTCCGGCGCAGGGCCAGCAGCTTGAGGTGGGCGTCGGCCTGCTCGCCGGTCTCCACGCCCTCGGTGCGCCAGACCTTCAGCTCATGCACCACGGCAGCCATGGTGCGCTTGCCGCAGCTGGCCACATAGGCCACGCACAGCATCACGGTCTCCGGCGCAAAACCCTCCTGCACATACAGGTTCACAAGCTTTTCCATCTCGCGGTGGGTCAGCGGGCGGGCAAAGCCGGTCTGGGCGCAGTCGATCAGGCTGGAGATCATGGGGTCGGTGCGGCTGGCGGCGGCGATCTCGGCCCAGGTCATGGGGGCGGGGGCACTGGGCTCGGCACCCGGGGCCGCGTTTTCCTCGTAGCGTTCCAGCAGCCCGGCACCGGCCCAGAAGGATAGGGCGCTTTCGGCGCTGATGCGGCTGCGCAGCTTGAGGTCTGCGCAGATCTTGTCCGGGTCGGTGATGCCGGTGGCCAGTACATACAAAGCCACCCGGACGTTGTATTCTTCGGCGATGCCCAGCTTGGAAAATACCAGCTGCGGCACCGCGATGGTATCGCCTTGGAGTTCTTTCAAACGGTAGATCATGCGTTCCTCGTCTCTGCTTCTTCTTCGGGTTCCGGTGCGGGCGGCGTCCAGGGGTCGCAGTCCATCATGTCGGGGCAGTTCTTCCAGCGTTCCGGGTCGGCGTTGAAGGCGTCCTCCAGGCACTGGGCTGCAGCGGCACGGCCCTGGTCATCCAAGGGGAAGATGGCCTGTCGGCGCAGGGCCGGGTCGGTCATTTCCAGCGTCCAGGGGTCCGGCCAGTAGTCCACCGTCAGGATGCTCTCCTCCTTCACGGCACCCTCGCCGCCCTCCGGGTCCGGCACGCTGCGCTTGCCCGGGGTGAGCCGATAGCGCAGGCCGTATTCGTTGCCGCTGTAGGTGTTCTTGCACTTGAAGTAATGCAGCAGGGGCACAAAGATCATGGTTGCAAAGGTCCTTTCCGGTGCAGGGCTCACAGCCGCCGCACAATTACTTCTATTATAAAAAACCATGCCGCAAATTGCAACCGCAAAATAAACGGCCGCCGCCCGCCCGGGGTGCCCGGAGCGGCGCAGCAGCCGTAAATGCAGAAAAATCAGAGATCCGTGCGGGGCTTGGCCGACATTTCCCAGAAATGCAGCTCGTGCACCGAGCAGTCGTGGAAGATGGCGCGGCAGCGGGCTGCGCGCTCCGGCGACAGGCCGGTGCACACCTTTTCCGCATAGGCGGCCCAGGCGCGGCAGGCGTCCGCATAGCCGGGACCGGCGTAGTCCTGCACCAGCGGGCCGTAGAGGGTGTCCCGCACGGCAGGGGAGCGGTCCAGCATTCTCTGGAAGATCCAGCCGTAGCTCAGCATGCAGGGCAGGCAGGCCATGATGCATTCGGCCTCTCCCTCGCCGTTTTTTGCGGCGTTGATCATGCAGTCCACATAGGCGCGGTTCTCCGGCCGCAGGGGCAAGGCCTGCAAGTCGGCTTCCGACAGGCCAAACTGCTCCAGATAGTGCAGACGGGTCACATCCTCGCTCTCCTGCACAAAGCCCAGCAGGGAGTAGTAATTGCGCAGCGTCTCCATGGTGCGGGCCTTGGTCATTCCCCAGGCAAACACCTTGGCGTATTCCCGCAGGTAAAGACTGTCCTCCACGATGTAACCCTTGAAACAGGCTTCGTCCAGAGTGCCGTCCTCCATCCTGCGCAGGAATTCGGTGTCCAGGCACTGCTGCCACACCGGCAGATCCTCCTGCACCAGGGAGGAAACAAAAGGCATCTCAGCCATCCACAAACTCTCCCTTCAGAGCAAACATATGATCCATGGGGCCGGAGCCGTGGCCCAGATCCAGCATGGCGGACAGGCAGCCGGAAATGTAGGCCTTGGCCCGCTCCACCGAGGTGTCCAGATCGCAGCCTTTGGCCAGATTGGAGGCAATGGCGCTGGACAGGGTGCAGCCGGTGCCGTGGGTGTTGGGGTTGGCGATGCGTTTGCCGTGGAACCATTTGCCGGTGCCGCTGCGCCACAGCAGGTCGTCGGCGTCGTTGATCTGGTGGCCGCCCTTGCACAGCACGGCGCAGCCATACTTTTCGCTGATGGCCTTTGCGGCGGCTTCCATGCCGGCGGCGTCGGAGATGGTCATGCCGGACAGGATCTCGGCCTCCGGGATGTTGGGAGTGAGAACCTCGGCCATGGGCAGCAGCTTGGCGGTCAGGGCCTGCACAGCGTCGTCCCGCAGCAGTTTGGAGCCGGAAGTGGCCACCATCACAGGATCCACCACGATGTGCTTTGCCTCGTAAGCATGCAGCTTTTCGGCAATGGTGTCGATGAGCTCGGCAGAGCTCACCATTCCGATCTTGACGGCATCCGGGTAGATGTCGGTGAAGATGGCATCCAGCTGCTCTGCCAGAAAGCGGGGCGTGGTCTCAAAGATATCGGTGACGCCGGTGGTGTTCTGGGCCGTCAGGGCGGTGATGGCGCTCATGGCAAACACGCCGTTGGCAGTCATGGTCTTGATGTCGGCCTGGATGCCGGCACCGCCGCTGGAATCGCTGCCGGCAATGGTCAAAGCGGTTTTCATACAGTAAAACTCCCTTACAATAAAAATGCGGAGATGCCCGGCAGGGGGCAGCTCCGCACAAAATCACAGAACATGATCTCCCTACGTTGGCATGATCCAAATCAGGTCACAGGTCAGGGCGATGCAGCCCACTCTCAGCCCGCTTTGCGCGGACTCCCTTTTTTCTGGCATCCAGCATACCACAGTCGGGCGCAGGATGCAAGCCTGCGCCGCTGCGTTGCGCTGGGCTCTTTTCTTTTGCAGGGAGCTGTGTTAGAATGGGGGCCGGAGAGGTGACAGACATGAAACAGACCAGAACGCGGGCGCTTTTTGCGACATTTTTTAAAATTGGAGCGTTTACCTTTGGCGGCGGCTATGCCATGGTGGCCCTGCTGGAACATGAATTCGTGGAAGAAAAGCAGTGGGTCACCCGGGAAGAGTTTTTGGACATGGTGGCCATTGCGGAATCTACCCCCGGCCCCATGGCGGTGAACAGTGCCACTTACATCGGCTACAAGCTCGAGGGGGTGCCCGGCGCAGCGGCTTCCACGCTGGCGGTGTGTCTGCCGTCTTTTGCGGTCATCTATGCCATCTCACTGTTCTTTGACCAGTTTTTGCAGCTGTCGGTGGTGTCCAGCGCGTTCCGGGGCATTCAGGTGTGCGTGGTCTACTTAGTGCTCTCGGCGGGGCTTAAGATGCTGAAGAACCTGAAAAAGGATGCCTTCAGCCGGGCAATCCTGGCGGCGGTGCTGCTGGCCATGGTGAGCTGCTCGGTGCTGGCGGTGTCCTTCTCGTCCATCTTCTACATTCTGCTCAGCGGGGCGGCGGGCCTTGCGGTGTACGGGGTGCAGCAGCTGCGGAAGGAGGCGGGTGCAAAATGATCTGTCTGACCCTGTTCTGGAACTTCTTGATGATCGGAACCCTGTCTTTTGGCGGCGGTTACGGCATGATCTCGCTGGTGCGGGAGGTGGTGCTGGGCCACGGCTGGCTCACCGAGAGCGAATTCCTGAGTTTTATTGCGGTGTCGGAGTCCACCCCGGGGCCGCTGGCCGTGAACATGGCCACCTTCATCGGTTCGTCGCAGGCCGGGCTGCCGGGGGCACTGGTGGCTACGCTGGGCGTGGTGCTGCCGTCCTTTGTCATCATCCTGCTGGTGGCGGCGGTGCTGCGCAGCGTGCTCCGGTACGCCGGGGTACAGGCAGTGCTGGACGGGGTGCGCCCCTGTGTGGTGGCCATGATCCTGGCCACGGCGGTCACGATGGGCCTTTCCACGCTGGGCGGCTATACGGCCGGCCCGGCGGGCGGCTTTGCACCGGACGGCCGGGCCATTGCGGTGTTTGTGCTGCTGGGGCTGGTGCACTGCGGGTACAAAAAAATACGGCAGAAAGCACCATCCCCCATTGGGATGATCCTGCTTTCTGCCGTACTGGGCATCGTGTTCTGGCACTGAGAAGGGCTCAGCCCTCCGGCTGCTGCTTCAGTTCCTGCCGGATGTCCTTGATGGACATACCGGCTTTTTTCATGCAGCCGATCACCCGCAGCCACTCGATGTCGCTTTCGCGGAACTGGCGGATGCCGCCGGATGACCGCGCTACAAAGGGCAGCAGACCTTCCTTGTCATAGTAGCGCAGGGTGGATGCCGGAACGCCCAGCATCTTTGCCATTTCACCGATGGTGTAGACCATGAGATCCTCCTTTGGACGGCGTCGGGATAAAAAGAACCTCCGGACGGAAGGGCCCGGAGGTGGGTTGGTGCGGGAGAAGGGGGTCGAACCCTCACTCACGGGGAACTGGTGCCTAAAACCAGCGCGTCTGCCATTCCGCCACTCCCGCAAAATAGATGGTTCCTATAGTTTAGCAATTCTGTCGCAAAAAGTCAATTGCCGCGGCAAGGATTTATAGTCAGCCTCCGCCCGGTGCATACTATAGCAGACAATTTTTCAAAAAAGGAGAGGACTGCGTATGCACAGAGCGGGGCTGGTGCGCCTTGTGCGGATGGGACTTGTCTACCTGTTGGTGGCGGCTGCGGCGGCGCTGGGCTGGCTGTGGCATGCTCTGCCGGGGGAGATCTGTCTGGAGCCCGGGCAGACGCTGCAATTGCCGCGCTTTGCCTGGGTGGAGCCCTTGCGGGGGCGGGGAAGCCGCAACGTGGCCAGCACCCGGGCGGTGGGAAGTTATCAGGTCACGCTGGCGCTGGGCGGCTGGCTGCCGGTGCGCACCATCCGTGCGGTGGTCACCGAGCGCCCGACGGTGACCGTGTGCGGAACGCCCTTCGGGGTCAAGATGTTCTCGGAAGGCGCCCTCGTGGTGGGATTTTCGGATGTAAACACCGCCGCCGGGCCGGAAAACCCGGCCAAGGCTGCCGGGCTGCGTCTGGGGGACCGGGTCATCCGCATCGGCAGCACGGCCACCGAGGACAACGATGCCGTGAAGCAGGCACTGGAAGCGGCGCAGGGCGGCGCGGTGGAGGTGGTGTACGTCCGCAGCGGGGAACAGCGGCAGACCAGCCTGACCCCGGTGTGGGATGCCTCTTCCGCCCAGTGGCGGGCCGGGATGTGGGTGCGGGATTCTTCCGCAGGGGTGGGCACCATGACCTTTGTGGACCGGCAGCTGGGGGTGTTTGCCGGGCTGGGCCACCCCATCAGCGACAGCGACACCGGCGAAAGCGTAGCCCTGCGCAGCGGCGAGATCGTGGCCTGCAGCATTGTGGGCTGCACCAGCGGCACCATTGGCAGTCCGGGGGAGCTGAAGGGAAAATTCCTTGGCACCCATGCGCTGGGCAGCATTGGCATCAATGGACCGAACGGTGTCTACGGCACCCTGCGCACCGCGCTGCCGGGCGAAACGCGGGAGCTGGCCTTTGCACAGGAGGTGGTGCCCGGCGAGGCGGAGATCTGGGCCACCACCGAGGGCGAGACGCCCCGGGCCTACAAAGTGCGCATCGAGAAGGTGAACGACGCCGACCCCCGCCGGAATATGATCCTGCGGGTGACCGATCCGGCACTCCTGGCCAAAACCGGCGGCATCGTGCAGGGCATGAGCGGCAGCCCCATCCTGCAGAACGGGCGGCTGGTGGGCGCGGTGACCCATGTGCTGGTCAACGACCCTACCCGGGGCTACGGCATCTTTGCCCAGACCATGCTGGAACAGGCACGGCAGGCGGCAAAAACAGATCACGCAGCCTGAAAAACCACTGTACGCGAAAAATAAGCGGCCGGTTCGATTTTCTTTGCCAAAATTTGCCATAAAAAACCGTTGAACTGTATGGAAAAATATGGTAAAATCCATGGTGTTAAGGGAACTGCACACATTGGAGGGAACAACCATGGACAAAGTGAGATTTTTGATGTCGGATACCGGGGCACAGATCACGGCAGCCTGCCGCGAAGCACTGGAGCAGAAAGGCGTGGAGGTCACGGTCGTGGAAAAGGACGGGAACAAGGTCCTGCAGAAGATGCTGTCCGTCCGGCCGCAGGTGGTGCTGCTGGACGCCTTTATGCCGGGGCTGGATGCACTGGCGGTCAAGCAGCGCTACAATGCCGCCGGGGAGCGGCACACGTCCTTTTTTGTCACCGGTGCATTCCAGAGCGAAGAAATGGTGCAGGAATTGCTGGACGAAGGGTTTGCCTACTATTTTGTCAAGCCGTTTGACGAAAACGTGCTGGCATCCCGCGTGCTCAAGGTGGCTCTGGGACAGGAAAAACGGGTGCTCCACACCAGCGTGGACAGCGACGAGCTCACCGTGACCGAGATCCTGCACCAGATCGGTGTGCCCGCTCACATCAAGGGTTACCAGTTTCTGCGGGACGCCATCCTGCTCACGATGAACGAGCCGGAGTATATCAACGCGGTGACCAAGCGCCTGTACCCGGAGATCGCCAAGCGCAACGGCACCACCGCCAGCCGGGTGGAGCGCGCCATCCGCCATGCCATCGAGGTGGCGTGGGACCGGGGCGATGTGGACACGTTGAACAGCTACTTCGGCTACACCATCCACAACCTGCGCGGAAAGCCCACCAACAGCGAGTTCATTGCCATGATCGCGGATAAGATGCGGCTGGATAAACGGCAAAGGGTGGGGTGAGCGGCAACTGCCCCACAAGGGGTCTTGCCAAAAAAACAGGGAAAACCCCAAATTACCTCTTGCTTTTTTGCAAAGTAGTGCTATAATAGTAAGGCAATCGTTTCCAAGGCCGCTCGAGGGGGTAGCCGATATTGAAGGTTGTGATGGGCACATACATTATAATATGGCCCCGATACGTCAGAACCAGAAATGAGGTGAAAAGAATGAAACAGGGTATCCATCCGAACTACGTTGACTGCACCATCACCTGCGC
>ENA-UEQJ01000800-UEQJ01000800.1-human-gut-metagenome-genome-assembly--contig:-NODE-800-length-26059-cov-7.100608_pt1 | contig 26059 bp, 22 predicted proteins | sample MGYA00242937_ERZ507938 | MGnify/ENA primary metagenome ERZ507938 (study PRJEB26167, sample SAMN06115437) | human gut metagenome | host: Homo sapiens | place: China:Gansu | collected 2015-07-03 | study...
ATATTCTCAAGGACGCACTCGGTTTTTTCGCGCAAGACCGCAAGAAGTAAAAGCGTGTGAACGATACCTGTTCGTAGCCGAACGCAAGGGCGTCTACACGGCAAAGGATATGTGCCGTGTTCTGCACCTGAGCGAGTCCGGTTATTACCGCTGGCTGCGAAACAGGGACAAACACAGCAGCCGTCAGCTTCTTGCGGGCAAGGTCAAAAAGATCCTCGAAGATTACCCGGATAACCGCAACTACGGCGTGGATCGCATCTGCCTTGCACTTGAGCAGGACGGCGTTGACGTCAGCCGAAGAACAGTGTATCGCGTGATGAAAGAGAACGGCTGGCTCCATAAAAGACGCATTCCGCACGGTATCACGAAGGCTACGACAGAAGTACAGAAGCAGGAAAACCTTTTGAAACGGGACTTCAGCGCCCGGCGCCCTTTGGAGAAGTTTCTCACGGATATTACCGAGGTACAGTGCGCGGACGGCAAGCTGTATGTTTCGCCGATCATGGACTGCTTCAGCGGCGAGATCGTTGCGCTCGAAATGCGTGACAACATGAAGAAGGAGCTGTGCATCGACACGGTACGGCAGCTGGAGCGGCTCTATTCAAGCCTGAGCGGCGCAGTGTTCCACTCAGATCGCGGGAGTCAATACACCAGCGCAGCCTTTCGCGCAGAGCTTAGGCGCTGCGGCGTGATACAGAGTCTCAGCGGCACCGGACATTGCTTCGACAACGCACGGATGGAGAGCTTTTTTGCCACGCTCAAGAAAGAGAAGATCTATCAGATTGCGGCGTACAAGCTGCCGAGAGAACAGGTAAAGACGATTATTTTTCGCTATATTTTTATCTACTACAACCGCGTCAGGATCTATACGCGCAACCCGCTGGGGCTGCCGCCTGTGAAGTACCGGGAGTGGGCGCAGGCGCAGCAGGCAGCCTGACCGGCACCGCCGAGCTTTTCGGATTTTAGGTGTTTCCCGACTGCACATTTCTTGACATTTCCACTTTCTCAAAAGAGAATATCCCCCTTACACCCCCAAGAGAAAGGACGAGGGGAGCCCCCTCGACCTCCAACATTGGCAGTTTGCAGCTTGAATAATTGCACGCGCTGCGCAGTGTGGGTGCGGTGTACATGGCTTCGCCATGAATCCCTGCGAGTCGCGACCTGACAGCAACCGCGCCTTACTATCGTGAGGCGCGAGTGACGGTAGTTGGGCGGCAGACTGCGTGCGAGCGGCATTGCTGCGCTCGCCGCGCTGGGGATTTTTTTAGTTTTCTGCTGAATCGGTACTGCCGATAGGCTCGTCGGGGATGATATCATGTGTGATGACTTGTTCTTCTGCGTCTAACAGGGCTTTTTTCAGGACTTCACGGGCAAGAATGCCCTTGCCCTCATCGTAAAGATCGATGGCTTCGCTCATGGAGCGTACCATCAGGTGGTAGAGACTTTTATAAGTTGTCATAGTGCATCCCTCCTTGATGGCATTCTACCGCATTGTGGAGATATACACAATACTTGTTTTTCGCTTTGCTCCATATAATAGGCTCGTAAGAAGGTGGGGTGAGGACAATCATCAGTTACGAGCCTTTATGGAAAACGTTGCAGGAAAAAGGTATTTCGCAGTATTATCTGCTGCAAAATGGGCTTGACAATAAGACTTTGGATTCGCTGAAAAAGGGAAAGAACATCACACTGCTGACGCTGGAAAAGCTCTGCAAACTGATCGACTGCACCCCAAACGATATTATCGAATTTATCTGAAAGCTACCGGTGTGTTAGTCGGTAGCTTTTCATTTTCCCGCGGCGAGCGCAGCAATGCCGCCCGCACGCAGTCTGCCGCCGTGCTATCGTCACTCGCGCCTCACGGAGTAAGGCGCGGTTGCGACTGGTAACGAATCGCAGAGATTCATGGCGAAGCCATGTACACCGCACCCGATTGCGCAGCGCGTGCAGTTCTTCGAGCTGTAATCTGGCAATGTGCGGGGTCGAGGGGGAAGGCCCCTCGTCCTTTCTCTCGGGGGTTGCAAAGGGGGATACTCTCTTTCGAGAAAGAGAGTATCCCCCTTTTTACGCACTCCTGCGCGGCGCAGGAAATCCCCCCGCGCCCGCGCGGAACAATTTGCAAATGGTTTTGTTAAACCGTTTCCAGAATCTCTCTGGCAACATAAACACCGCTCGCCGATGCGTGCGACAGCGAATGCGTAATACCGCTGCCGTCGCCGATGACATAGAGCCCCTTGTACGGCGTTTCAAGGTGCTCGTCGAGCGCGACCTCCATGTTGTAGAACTTGACCTCCACGCCGTAGAGGAGCGTATCGTCGTTTGCGGTGCCCGGCGCGATCTTGTCGAGCGCGTAGATCATCTCGATGATGCCGTCCAGAATGCGCTTGGGGAGCACGAGGCTCAGATCACCGGGGGTCGCCGCGAGCGTCGGCGTGACGAGGCCTTCTTCGATGCGCTTGACCGTGCTGCGGCGGCCGCGGACGAGATCGCCGAAGCGCTGGACAATGACGCCGCCGCCGAGCATGTTGGACAGGCGCGCGATGGACTCGCCGTAGCCGTTGGAATCCTTGAACGGCTCGGAGAAGTGCTTGGCAACGAGAAGCGCGAAGTTCGTGTTCTCGGTCTGGAGGGATTTATCCTCATAGCTGTGGCCGTTGACCGTGACGATGCCGTTCGTGTTCTCGTTGACGACGATGCCGTTGGGGTTCATGCAGAACGTGCGGACGTTGTCCTCGAACTTTTCCGTGCGATAGACGATCTTGCTCTCGTAGAGCTCGTCAGTCAGGTGGGAGAAGACGACGGCGGGGATCTCGACGCGCACACCGATATCGACGCGGTTCGACTTCGTGGGGATCTTGAGCTCCTGGCACACGCCCTCCATCCACTTGCTGCCGACGCGGCCGACGGAGACGATGCACTTATCGCAGGTATAGTCCGTCTCGCCGACGGTGACACGGTAGCCATCGCCCTCGCGGGCGATGGTGGTGACGGGAGAATCGAAGTAGAAGTCGACCTTGTCCTTGAGCAGGTCATAGAGGTTCGAGAGCACAACGAGGTTCACGTCCGTGCCGAGATGGCGGACGGAGGCGTCGAGCAGATTCAGCTTATTCTGGATGCAGAGCTTTTTGAACTTCGTGCCGGCGGTGGAGTAGAGCTTCGTGCCCTCGCCGCCGTAGGCCATGTTGATCTCATCGACATAGTGCATGAGGTCGAGCGCCTGCTTTTTGCCGATGTACTCGTGCAGCGTGCCGCCGAAGTCGTTGGTGATGTTGTATTTGCCGTCGGAAAATGCGCCCGCGCCGCCGAAACCGCTCATGATCGAGCAGCTCTTGCAGCGGATGCAGGATTTGACCTTGTCGCCGTCGATGGGGCAGTGGCGCTTTTCAAGGCTGTGACCGGCCTCGAACACGGCGACGCGCAGGTCGCTGCGATCCTTTGTCAGCTCGTAGGCGGAGAAGATGCCGCCGGGGCCGCCGCCAATGATGATGACGTTGTAATGCATGGAAGGAACCTCCATTTGATCCGGATTTGCCGGAGGAGCATCCCACCGGCGCAAAAATACATACTATATTGTAATAAAATGGCGGATAAAGTCAAGAGAAGAAGCGGAAAAAGGAGCGGAAACATTTCCGCTCCTTTTTGTCTGAGTCTACATATTCTTCTTGATGCTCTTGATGGCGTTTTTTTCAAGGCGCGAGACCTGCGCCTGCGAGATGCCGATCTCACTCGAGACCTCCATCTGCGTCTTGCCGTCGGAGTAGCGCAGGGCGAGGATCTGGCGCTCGCGCTCGCTCAGGCGCGCCATGGCCTCCTTGAGCGCGATCTGCTCGAGCCAGTCCTCGTCGGTGTTCTTGGTGTCGCGCACCTGATCCATGACGCACACGGCGTCGCCGCCGTCGGAGTAGATGGGCTCAAAGAGCGACACGGGGTCGCATACGGCGTCCATGGCGAAGACGACCTCCTCGCGCCGGATGCCGAGCTCGCGCGCGATCTGCTCGACCGTGGGCTCGCGCTGCTGCTCGCGCTGGAGCTTTTCACGCGCCTGTAAGACGCGGTAGGCCGTGTCGCGCATCGAGCGGCTGACGCGAATGGAGCTGTTGTCGCGCAGATACCGCCGGATCTCGCCGATGATCATTGGCACGCCGTAGGTGGAAAAACGAACATTCTGCGAAGTGTCGAAGTTGTCGATGGCCTTTAGTAGCCCCACGCAGCCGACCTGAAAGAGGTCGTCCGCGTTTTCCCCTCGGCCGGAAAAGCGCTGGATGACCGACAGCACCAGCCGCAGATTGCCCTCGACGAGCTTTTCGCGCGCGGCTGCGTCGCCGTCCTTTGCGCGATGAAGCAGCGCGTCCGTCTCCGCGGCGGTCAGCGTCGGCAGCTTTGTCGTGTTCACGCCGCAGATCTCCACCTTGCCAAGCATAAAAAGAATCCCCGCCTCCCATGCGTAGTGCTTTCAGTATGTCCGCACGCGGCGGAAACATACGGAACGGGAAGCGGGGATATTTTTTATCGTTCGGCGCGCTTCGATGGACTTTGCACCCTCAAACGGTTCTCACGCAAGAAGACCGATACAGAATGCAATGATCGCAGCGTTGAAGAAGTCGTTGAAGAGGCCGCCGACCATCGGGATGACGAAGTAGGCCGAGGGAGAGGGACCGTAGCGGCGGGAAACGGCCTGCATGTTGGCCATGGCGTTGGACGTGGCGCCCATGCCGAAGCCGATGAAGCCGGCGGTGATCATCGCGGCGTCGTAATCGTGGCCCATGACCGGGAAGACGACCAGCAGCGAGAAGACGACCATCAGCAGCACCTCGGCGGCGAGGGCGACGATCATCGGCAGCGCCAGGTCGACGAGCTGCCAGAGCTTGAGGCCCGAGAGTGCCATCGAGAGGAAGATCGCGAGGAACATGTTGCCCATCGTGCTGATCTCGGCGGCGGGGAACTCCATGATCTTGAAGTGGTCGATCACGTTGCGCACGACGACGGCCACGAGCATCGAACCAATGTAAATGGGAAAGCTGAAGCCGCAGAGGTTCGTGAGCAGAACGCTGACGACGTTGCCGACGCCGGCGCAGAACATCAGCAGCAGGAAACCGTAGACAAAGTTATTGGCGTGGGTGTTGTAATACGTGTCGTCGACATCCTCTTCCACTGTCTGCTCTGCGAGCTCGTTGCGCAGGTGGTTCTTGACGATGAGCTTGCGGGCGATCGGGCCGCCGAGGAGCGAGCCAAAGATGAGGCCGAACGTCGCCGCCGCGACGGCGACCGTCGTGCCGCCGATGGCACCGGCCGCGTCAAGGTCAGGACCAATACCCGCCGCCGTGCCGGGGCCGCCGATCATCGCGATGGAGCCGCAGGCGAGGCCGTAGAGCGGGTCTTTGCCCATGAGCGCCATCACGCCGCTGCCGACGACATTCTGCAAAATGATCATCACAACGCTCAAAATAAGGAGCATGATGACGGATTTGCCGCTCTTGAGCAGCATCGGAATGCTGACGGTGAAGCCGACGGTCGTAAAGAAGAAGATCATAAAGACCGTTTGCAGCGTGTCGTCAAAGGTGATGACCGCCGTGCCCGTGGCATAGAGGATGGTGTTGAAGATCGCGAAGCACAGACCGCCGACCAGGGGAGCGGGGATGCAGAAGCGGCTGAGCACGGGGATCTTCTTCATCAGCACCAGACCGAGGGCGTACATGGCGGCGCCAAGCGCGAGGGCATGGTACATATTGAGCTGGATCTCTGTCATGTGGGGGAACCTCCGTAGAGAAAATTTTCTCTCCGGCATAGCCCGGAGAGAAGTCGCGGGAAATGCGAGGGATAGGACTTCCTGTTCCGGAAATACAATGAAAGGGAACAGGAGGGGATGCGCATGAACTGCCGCTTTGCCGACTTCCGCTGCAAGGAGGTCATCAACATCTGCGACGGCTGCCGCCTGGGCTATGTGGGCGACGTGGAATGCAGGCTGCCGGACGGGCAGCTCACCGCACTCATCATTCCCGGGCCGTACCGCTTTTTCGGGCTGTTCGGCCGGGGAGAGGAATACTGCATCCCATGGGAGTGTATCAAGCAGATCGGGGACGATATCATTCTCATTGACAAGCCCTTTCTGCGCCAGGAGATCCCGCGCAGAGAGCACCGCACGCGCCGCCGCTGGTACTGAAAAGGGCGGCGGACGAAAAGTCCCCCAATAGCAGACCTACCACATTATAAAGATTTTCGACATTTTTGCAAGCCTAAATTTTAGAAAGACATTATTAAAAAAGAAAAATGACAACTTCTGGGTGCAAAATCGAGGGAAAAAGACGCGGGAAAGGCGGCAAAAGGAAAAGAAAGCGGGAAAAACATAGGATTTTTCAAAAAGTGCTTGCAATTTTGAAAATAGCGGGGTATAATACCCGGGTATTCCGCATGGAGACCGGACTTCTTGTCTGTGCCATCAGGTTGGCAGGAGGGATGAAGGCTCCAGAGGTAAAACTAAATTTGAAGGAGAAACTACAAGCAATGGCAAACGTCGTATCCATGAAAGCCCTGCTCGAAGCAGGCGTCCACTTCGGCCATCAGACCCGTCGCTGGAACCCCAAAATGGCTCCCTACATCTACACCGAGCGCAACGGCATCTACATCATCGACCTGCAGAAGACCGTCAAGAAGCTCGAGGAAGCCTACAACTTCGTCCGTTCCGTCTCTGAGAGCGGCCAGAACATCCTGTTTGTCGGCACGAAGAAGCAGGCGCAGGAGGCTATCAAGGAAGAGGCTTCCCGCTGCGGCGGCTACTATGTCAACGCTCGCTGGCTCGGCGGTATGATGACCAACTTCAAGACCATGCGTACCCGCGTGGACCGTCTCAACCAGCTCAAGACCATGCAGGCTGACGGCACGTTCGATATGCTTCCCAAGAAGGAAGTCATGAAGCACCTCGCCGAGATCGAGAAGCTCGAGAAGTACCTCGGCGGCGTGAAGGAAATGAAGAAGCTCCCCGGCGCGCTGTTCATCGTCGACACCCGCAAGGAGCGCAACGCCATCGCCGAGGCGCACAAGCTCGGCATCCCCGTCGTCGCTATCGCCGATACCAACTGCGATCCCGACGAGATCGACTACCCCATCCCCGGCAACGATGACGCCATCCGCGCCATCAAGCTCATTTCCTCCGTGATGGCCAACGCCATGATCGAGGGCAAGCAGGGCGAAGAGACCGAGGAGAAGGCCGAGGGCGAGGCTCAGGCCTGATTTTCCCAATCAAGCGAGAAAAGAACCTTACGGGGCGAGGCAAAGCCTCGCCCCGTCTCATTTTTACCACACTATTTTTCAGGAGGATATCAGAATGGCTATCACTGCTGCTGTTGTTAACGAGCTCCGCCAGGCCACCGGCTGCGGCCTGATGGACTGCAAGAAGGCCCTCATCGAGTGCGAGGGCGATATGGAAAAGGCCGTCATGTATCTGCGCGAAAAGGGCCTCGCCTCTCAGGCGAAGAAGGCCAGCCGCGTGGCTGCTGAGGGCATGGCTTACGCCACCGTCATCGACGGTGTCGGCGTTGTGGTCGAGGTCAACTGCGAGACCGACTTCGTCGCCAACGGCGAGCCGTTCAACAACTTTGTCAAGGGCGTGGCTGCTGTCGTCGCCAAGGAGAACCCCGCTGACGTCGACACGCTCATGGGCTGCCCCTGGGTCACCGGCAACGGCACCGTCAAGGATGCGAAGGACGAGCTGTTCCTCGCCATCCGCGAGAACATGAGCATCCGTCGCTTTGCCCGCATCGCTGACGGCTTCTCCGTCCCCTATGTCCACATGAAAGGCAAGATCGGCGTTATCGTCAACCTGACCGTCGAGGGCTGCGACGCCACCGAGATCGGCAAGGACATCGCCATGCAGATCGCTGCGCTCAACCCCCGCTTCTGGGACAAGAGCCAGGTCACGCAGGACGTTCTGGACGAGGAGAAGGAAGTCATGCTCGGCCAGATGGCCAACGACCCGAAGATGGCGAACAAGCCCGATCAGGTCAAGGAAAAGATCGTTATGGGCAAGCTCAACAAGTTCTATGCCGAGAACTGCCTGCTTCAGCAGGCCTTCGTCAAGGACGGCGACGTCTCTGTCGAGCAGTATATGAACAACGCTGCCAAGGCGCTGGGCGGCAAGGTCAGCTTCAACACCGCCGTTCGCTTCGAGAAGGGCGAGGGCATCGAGAAGAAGCAGGAGAACTTTGCGGCTGAGATCGCTTCCATGGTCAACGGCAACAAGTAATTTCCAAATTACAAAATATGATGAAAAGAGGTTCGGCGAAGGCCGGACCTCTTTTTTGTTTCCGCGCGGCAGACAGAATTTTCTGCGAAATAAAAAATTTACAATTTCCTAAGGTGAATATTATTGTGTATATCTTGCATATTCATTTTGACTGGTGTATAATAGGCAATGCTAAGCAGCGGCGCAGTATCCTAGTCGGAGCTGCCGTTTCCTAAGAAGGGCCTAAAAATCCTTTAAAGGGCACAACTGTGAAGCCTTTGGTGCCTGCTTCTTACGCCCAGTTTGGGGTGGGTGCTGAAGGGAGGCGAAAGCGAAAGCTGCGCCTGCGGACTCCGGGCGACCCCTAATGGCATGGGGGAACCGACCCTGTTTCTGCGGAGACTCGTTGCTGTGCCGGAGCGGACTCCCGGTTTCGGGTATCGACTTCGGTACGGGACGGGATATGAACCTGCATTGCGGTGCTACCCGGCCTTTGTGCCGCGAACGCTGTGTGCAGCGTAGCCTGCCTTGCGTGGGGAATTCGGATAGGAGAACAACGTACAGACTCCGGCCAAGAGCGAGGTACGATCGCTCCTTGAAATTTTTCCTGCAAAAGAGGATAAGAAACGGCGTGACTCCGGGGTGGAAATCACCTAGGCTGTCGCAAGGGCAGCGAAAGGGTTACAGTGCGGACTAAGTGGCAATCGGGTACCTCGTCTGGTGACAACGGGGTGCAGCGCCTAAGGGGGAACCGCCTCCATCGGCAACGAGAGGTGCGCTGCGGGGAAAGCCAACCCGACCTATGCCGCAGGATTACCTTTTGCTGCTGCCGCTGATTAGCATGATTATGAATTAACTGTGGAGAAGAAAGCCTTGGAAAACGAAGAAGACCGAAAGCAGAAGAAAACGGAAAAGACGCCCAGCCACGCGCGCTGGGTCATCCGTGTGTTTTTGATCGCTGTGGCGCTTTCCGCCTCGATGAGCCTGTGCTCGGGCGCGGTGCTTGAGGATGCGGGCTATGTGACTGCAACGCTGATCCTGCTGCTGTTCATTGCGCTGGGCATCCTGTTCGATATCATCGGCGTCGCCGTGACGGCGGCGAATCCCAAGCCGTTCAATTCGATGGCCGCGCACCGTGTCAAGGGCGCGAAGGAGGCGCTGTACCTCATCCGCAACGCGGAAAAGGTCGCCTCGTTCTGCAACGATGTGGTCGGTGACATCTGCGGCATCGTCAGCGGCTCGACCGCGACGGTCATCGTCGTGCTGCTGCAAAACAGCTTCGGCTGGCGCAGTATCGTCGTATCTACCGTGGTCACGGCGCTCATTTCCGGATTGACGATCGGCGGCAAGGCCATCGGCAAAAAGGTCGCCATGAAAAAGAGCAAGGATGTCATCTACCTGACGGCGAAGGTGCTGTCGGTGCTGCATCTTGTCAGATAAAGAAGGAAACCGTATTGATTCTTGAAACCATCCATGATCCCCGGGACATCAAGGCCCTGAACGACTCGCAAACGCAGCTTTTATGTACGGAGCTGCGTGAATTTTTGCTGAAAAATGTGTCGAAAACGGGCGGGCATCTGGCCTCGAACCTCGGCGCGGTCGAGCTGACGGTGGCCATCCACCGCGTGTTCGACACGTCGCGAGACCGGCTGGTGTTCGACGTGGGGCATCAGTGCTACACCCATAAAATTTTGACCGGCCGGCGCGAGCAGTTTTCGTCTCTGCGCCAGTACGGCGGCCTCTCGGGCTTTCCCAAGCCGCGCGAGAGCGGGCATGACGCCTTTATCGCGGGACATGCCTCCAACTCCGTCTCCGTCGCGCTCGGCATGGCGCGGGCGCGGACGCTGCAGCATCAGGATTATTCCGTACTGGCGCTGATCGGCGACGGCGCGCTCTCCGGCGGTCTTGCCTACGAGGGACTTAACAACGCGGGCGCGAGCGGCGAGCCGCTCATCGTGATTCTGAACGACAACGGCATGTCGATCGACGGCAATGTCGGCGCGGTGAGCGAGCATCTGGGACTTTTGCGCTCGAAGCCTGCGTACTATGAATTCAAAAAAGCCTATCGTGATCTGCTCGACCGCAACGCGGTCGGCCGCGCGGTGTATGATTTTAACCATCATCTGAAAACGAACGTCAAAAAGGCGCTGCTGCCGAATTCGACGATGTTCGAGGACATGGGCTTTACCTACCTCGGCCCTGTGAACGGACACGACGTGGGGCAGCTCACCAACACGCTCAAATGGGCGAAGGACCTGAACTGTCCGGTGCTGGTGCATGTGCATACGAAAAAAGGCAAGGGCTACCCGCCCGCCGAGCGCGAGCCGGAGCGCTATCACGGTGTCGGCAAATTTGACCCGCGGATGGGCGTGCCGCGCGAGCATAAGCGAGATTTTTCCGCGGTGTTCGGCGACGAACTCTGTAAGCTCGCAAAAAATGACGAAACGATCTGCGCTATCACCGCCGCAATGCGCGACGGTACTGGCCTGCACGATTTTTCCGAGCAGTATCCCGTGCGCTTTTTTGACGTCGGCATCGCCGAGGGACATGCCGTGGCGATGGCCGCGGGCATGGCCAAGCAGGGGCTCACGCCGGTTGTGGCGATCTATTCGAGCTTTTTGCAGCGCGCCTACGACCAGCTCATCCACGACACGGCGCTCTCCGACCTGCATGTTGTCTTCGCGGTCGACCGCGCGGGCATGGTCGGCGCGGACGGAGAGACGCATCACGGCATTTTCGATGCGACATTCCTCTCGGAAATTCCGAATATGACGGTGCTGTGTCCGTCGAACTTTGCAGAGCTGCGCACGATGCTTGACCGTGCGGTGAACGAGATCAAGGGCCCCGTCGCCATCCGCTATCCGCGCGGCGGCGAGGGAAATTATAAGGAAGACAGCGGGCGGCAGAACCTTGTCGTGCTGCGCGAGGGAGAGGACATCACCCTCTGCGCCTACGGCACGATGATCAACAATGTGCTCGACGCGGCGGAAATCCTGCACGAGCAGGGCATCGAGGCACGCGTTGTAAAGATCAACGCCATCTCGCCGCTCTATGACCGCGACATGCGCGAGGTCATCGGCAAAACCAAGGCAATGCTGGTCGCCGAGGAGTGCGCGGGCGTCGGCTGCATGGGCCAGCGCATGGCGGCCATTCTGGGCTGGAACAAAATTTCGCCCGAACGGCTGGAGCTGTGCAACCTCGGCAAGGCGTTTCCCGCGCAGGGAACGGTGGAGGAGCTGTACCGCGAGTTCGGGCTGGACGCGGAATCGCTGGCAAAAAAGGCTACGGAGGTGCTGCGATGAGCAATAAAACAAGACTGGACGTGCTGCTCGTTGAACGCGGGCTGGAACAGACCCGCCAGCGCGCGCAGGCGATGATCATGAGTGGGCTCGTCTTTGTGGACGGGCAGCGCGTGGATAAGGCGGGCACTGCCGTGCCGAACGACGCGCAGATCGAGGTGCGCGGCAACACGCTCCGATATGTGAGCCGCGGCGGCCTCAAGCTCGAAAAGGCGATGACGACGTTCGGCCTCAAGCTGGACGGCTGTATCTGCGCCGATATCGGCGCCTCGACCGGCGGCTTTACCGACTGTATGCTGCAAAACGGCGCGACAAAGGTCTACGCCGTCGACGTCGGCTACGGACAGCTCGATTGGAAGCTCCGCTCCGACGAGCGCGTTGTGTGCATGGAACGCACGAACGCGCGCTATCTCGACCGCGACCAGATTCCTGACGAGCTGGATTTTGCCAGCATCGACGTGTCGTTTATTTCGCTGAAATTGATCCTGCCTGCGGTGCACCGCGTCTTAAAAGAGGGCGGACATGTCGCCTGCCTCATCAAGCCCCAGTTTGAGGCGGGACGCGAAAAGGTGGGGAAAAAGGGCGTCGTCCGCGACCCGGACGTACACCTTGAGGTGCTGGAAAACTTCCTGACACATGCAAAGGATTCTGGCTTTACAGTGCTTGATATCACATTCTCTCCTATTCGCGGACCCGAGGGAAACATCGAATACCTCGGGTATCTCAAAAGCGGCGATTGGGTGGAGAAGACGTTTGACCTCCAGGGCCTTATGGAGCAGTCACACGCGGCGCTCGACCACGGGAAGGAGGGCGCGGGATGCTGAGAAAAGTCATCTTATGCCCGAATCCCTACCGCGACGCGCAGCTTCGCGTCGCGAAGGAGGCCAAGCGCGTGCTCGACGAGGTTGGCTGCCCGAATGTCGTGTGCCTGCCGTTTCGCAATCAGGAGCCGCCGGAGGGCTACGGGCTCAACATTGAGCCGCTTCAGCAGGAGATCCGCGGTGCGGACATGATCATCGCGTTTGGCGGCGACGGTACGATCCTGCACCTTTCCAAAACCGCCGCGCACCGCGACATTCCGGTGCTGGGCGTCAACCTCGGTAGCCTCGGCTTCATGGCCGAGCTTGAGAGCAAAGACCTTTTGCGCTTGCGCGACCTGTGTGACGGAAAGTATGAGATCGAGAGCCACATGATGCTCGACGTGAGCGTCCAGCGCGACGGGCGGGTCATCTACTCGAACCTTGCGCTCAACGAAGCGCTCATCGCGCGCGGCAACATCTCGCGCGTGATCCGGCTGCAAATCTTCACCGAGCAGGGGAAGCTCGTGGACGTGGCGGGCGACGGCGTCATCGTCGCGAGCCCGACGGGCTCGACGGCTTACTCGCTCTCGGCGGGCGGCCCTGTGGTCGAGCCGACGGCGCGGAACTTCATCGTTTCGCCCATCTGCGCGCATAGCGTGCACGCCAACGCCTACGTGCTCTCGCCCGAGCGGGTCATCACTGTGCAGACGGAAAAAAACAGCTACAAGCCCGTCCTTTTGAGCGTGGACGGCGGGCGCGCATTCTCACTGCGCAGCGGCGACAGTATTGAAGTGCGCCGCTCGAAATTCGACACCAAGCTCGTTCGACTGAGCAAACGCAGTTTCTGCGAGATCTTACAAAAGAAAATGTTGATGGGAGGAACCAGCAATGAAGAATGAAAGACAGGAAAAGATCCTTGCGATCATTGCCGCTTCGGCGATCGAAACGCAGGAGCAGTTGATCGACAGCCTGCGCAAGGAGGGGATCTCCTGCACGCAGGCGACCATCTCCCGCGATATCAAGCAGCTCCACTTAATTAAGGAGCCGACCGGCAACGGCACCTACCGCTACGCCGTTTCGACGCAGAAGATGCGCCTGAATCTGGCTGACCGCCTGCAGACCATCCTGCGCGAGAGCATCGTTTCGGTCGACTGCGCGCAGAATCTGGTGCTCATCAAGACGATGGCGGGCCTCGGCCCCGCGGCCGGCGCGGCGTTTGACGGGATGGATATCTCCGCCAAGGTCGGCACCGTCGCGGGTGACGACACGGTGCTGATCGTGATGCGCGAAAACGAGTCCGCCGCCGAGTTCTGCTCGGAGATCGAGGACATGCGGAGACAGCGCCAGACCAAGTAAGAACAAAATCTTGCAGGAGAATGAGCGATGCTTGAGCTTTTGCACATTGAAAATATCGCCATCATTGAGCGGGCAGACATTCTGTTCGGCCGCGGGTTCAACGCGCTCACCGGCGAGACCGGCGCGGGCAAATCCATCGTGATCGACGCGCTCGGCGCGGTGCTCGGCCAGCGCACGTCGCGCGAGCTCATCCGCACGGGCGCGGAGAAGGCGTTTGTCAGCGCGACGTTCAGCGCGGTCCCGGCAGATTTGCCGGGACTCGCCGAAAACGGCTTTACGCCGGAGGAGGACGGAACGCTTTTATTGCAGCGCGAGCTGTACGGTGACGGCAAAAACGTCTGCCGCGTGGGCGGACGGCCAGTGACGGTCGCGCAGCTCAAGCGTATCGGCGCGAGCTTGCTCAATATCCACGGCCAGCACGACGGACAGCAGTTACTCGACGAAGAGCAGCACCTTGTCTACCTCGACCGCTTTGGCCGCGTGGAAAATGAGCTGGCAGCGTACTGTACGCGCTATGACGTGATGAAAGAGACGCGCCGCGCGATCGACGCGCTCAAGATGGACGAGGCCGAAAAAGCGCGCCGTGTCGACATGCTGCACCATCAGATCGGCGAGCTCGAGCGCGCGGACTTGCAGGAGGGGGAGGAGGAGACGCTCCTTGCCCGCCGCAATATTCTGCGCAACGGCGAAAAGTTCATTTCCGCCATCTCCGAGGCGGACGCCTGCCTGAACGGTGGGGACGAGGGCCTTGGCGCGGTGTCCGCTATCAAGGAGGCGGAGGATGCGCTGCGTTCGCTCCGCAGCCTCGGCGATGAATTCATCACGCTCTCGGAGCGCTTGGAAGCGCTGCGCTGTGAAGCGTATGACCTTGCCGAAACGATCCGCGATAAAAAGGATGAATACGACTTTTCTCCGCAGGAGCTCGACGCCGTGGAGTCGCGCTGCGACCAGCTTTACCGGCTGAAAAAGAAGTACGGCTCAAGCGTCGAGGAGATGCTTGCATATCTTGAAAAATCGCGTGAGGAATTGGACCGCATCGAGTATGCAGACGACCGTGCGCAGCAGCTCGAGCAGACGCTCAAAAAGCAGGAAAAGGCTGCGCGCGAAGCGGCGCAGGCCCTCTCCGACCGCCGTCACGCGGCGGCAAAGGAGCTTGAGGAGCGTATTTCCCGGGAACTGCGCGAGCTCGATATGCCGAAGCTCCGCTTTGCCATCGACTTTCAGGAAAAGGACATGGGCGAGGACGGTGTGGACGCCGTGGCGTTTTTGATGTCCGCCAATGTGGGCGAGGCGCTGCGCCCCATCCAGAAGATCGCGTCCGGCGGCGAGCTGTCGCGCATCATGCTGGCACTCAAAAACGTGCTGGCCGAGCAGGACAGCGTGATGACGATGGTGTTCGACGAGGTCGACACCGGCGTTTCGGGCAGGGCTGCCCAGCGCGTGGCGGAAAAGCTCGCCAAGCTCTCGCGCACACGGCAAGTGCTGTGCGTGACGCACCTGCCGCAGCTCGCGGCGATGGCCGACACGCACTTCGGCGTGGAAAAGGGCGAGGAAAACGGCCGCACGCTCACAAAGGTCGTCGCGCTCGACCGCGCGGCGCGCCGCGGCGAGATCGCCCGCCTAAGCGGGGGAGACCACCCGAGCGAGACGATGCTCTTAGGAGCTGAGGAACTGCTCTGCGCGGCGGAGAACTTTAAAAGTCAACTGCTGTAAAGCAAAATCACATGGCAGAGAAAAGCGCCGCGATGCGGCGCTTTTTCGAAGAAAGGAACATTAGATGAACGAATTTGCTGAGCGCATCGAGCAAGATTTTCCGGTGCGGCGCAAGGAAAAAGAAAAAGTGGACTTCCGCACCTGGCTTGTCTACACACTCAAGGAGCTCGGCTATTCGCCGAAGCTCGAGAGCGGGACGTCGGCGCTCTCGGCGGGCGGCAATGTGACGAATGTGGTCGTCGGCGACATCGAGAAGGCAAAGATCGTTCTCGCGGCGCACTACGACACCGGCGTGCGCGAGGTCCTGCCGCCGCTCATTTGCCCGACGCGACCGGCGACGTACATGCTCTACGAGGCGCTGATACCGCTGCTGGCGCTGGCGGTGAGCTTCCTTATTTCGTTCGGCGTGACGTTCGCGCTCAACATGCCGAATATGACGCTGCCGCTCTTTTTGCTGCTGCTGGTCGTGACGCTCTTTTACCCCAAATATGGCAAGAGTGAGACGAACAACAAAAATGCCAACACCTCCGGCGTCATCGCACTGCTCGAGGTCGCAAAGGCGCTGACGCCGCGCTACCGCGGCGAGGTGTGCTTCCTGTTCCTTGACGGCGGCACGCAGGGGAGCAAGGGCGCCAAGCGCCTGATTCATGCGCATCCCGAGCTCAAAAAGAAGAGTGTCGTCGTGCTCGACTGCGTGGGTGAGGGCGATGAGCTGCTGATTTTGCCGGGCAAGGCGAGCCGCTGGAACGACAAGCTGCTCGACACGATCCTTGAGCAGTTCAGCAACAGCGAGAGAAAGACCTGCTTTTTGAAGACCGACGGACTTGTTCACTATCCCTCGGACAACCGCGCGTTCATGGGCGGCACGGTCATCTGTGCGTGCAAAAAGGTCAAGGGCTTTGGCCGCTGTATCCTGCCGCGGAAAACAGAGGAGATCGACGAGGAAAATCTGTCGCTTCTGTGCGACGGGCTGTGCAAGCTCGTGATGTATTACAATCCGCAGAATACTTGATACTTGACAAGACCGATTCTTTACGTTACAATATCCGCGTTTACGGTGATGAAGCGGAGAAGTAAGCAGCGATTTCCTGCGCAGAGAGCCTTCGGTCGGTGCAAGAAGGAGAGGAAACGTGCCGAAATACACCGCGGAGCCGGCGCCCGAACGAAAGCTTTCCAGTAGGCGCGCCCCGGGAGCGCCCGTTATCGCGCGGGAGTGTGTCAGCACTCCGTGAGGCCGTTTTTGCGAGAAAACGGCGAACCAGAGGTGGTACCGCGAATTTGTTCGCCCTCTGTCCAAACGGACAGAGGGCGTTTTTTTGCTATCCGAAAGCGTCTCAAAATGTCCGAAATGAAGTAAAATAGAAATACAGGAGGAATCAACAAATGGGAATTTATGAAGAGCTGCAGGCGCGTGGCCTGCTGGCGCAGGTCACGAATGAGGAAGAGATCCGCGAAATGGTCAATGCGGGCAAGGCCAAGTTCTACATCGGCTTTGACTGCACGGCCGACAGCCTGACGGCAGGTCACTTTATGGCGCTGACGCTGATGAAGCGTCTCCAGATGGCGGGCAACCAGCCTGTCGCGCTCATCGGCGGCGGCACGACCATGATCGGCGACCCCTCGGGCCGCACGGATATGCGCAAGATGCTCACCAAGGAAGATATTGACCACAACGCCGAGTGCTTCAAGCGCCAGATGGAGCGCTTCATCGACTTCGGCGAGGGCAAGGCCGTCATGGTCAACAACGCTGACTGGCTGCTGAATCTCAACTATATTGAGCTGCTGCGCGAGGTGGGCGCGTGCTTCTCCGTGAACAATATGCTGCGCGCCAAGTGCTATGAGCAGCGCATGGAGAAGGGGCTTTCCTTTCTTGAGTTCAACTACATGATCATGCAGTCTTACGACTTCTACCACCTCTTCCAGCACTACGGCTGCAATATGCAGTTCGGCGGCGACGACCAGTGGTCCAACATGCTCGGCGGCACGGAGCTCATCCGCCGCAAGCTCGGCAAGGACGCACACGCGATGACCATCACGCTGCTGACCGACTCGCAGGGTCACAAGATGGGCAAGACCGCCGGCAACGCCGTCTGGCTCGACCCGAAGAAGACCTCTCCCTACGACTTCTACCAGTACTGGCGCAACGTGGGCGACAGCGACGTTTTGAAGTGCATCCGTATGCTTACCTTCCTGCCGCTCGAGCAGATCGATGAGATGGACAAGTGGGAGGGCAGCCAGCTCAACCGCGCCAAGGAGATCCTCGCCTACGAGCTCACCGCGCTCGTCCACGGGGAAGAGGAGGCGAAGAAGGCGGAGGAATCTGCCAAGGCGCTCTTCGGCGCGGGCGGCGATTCTGCCAACATGCCGACGAGCGTGCTCACGGATGCTGACTTTGAAAACGGCAGCATCAACGTGCTCTCCATGCTGGTCACGACCGGCCTGTGCCCGTCCCGCGGCGAGGCGCGCCGCCTTGTGCAGCAGGGTGGTGTGACGATCGACGATGTGAAGGTCGTCTCCATCGACGAGAGCCTTGCGCGCGAGCGCTTCGAGGGCGAGGGCATCATCGTCCGCAAGGGTAAGAAGGTTTTCCACCGCGTGAAGGCGTAAGCAAGGCTGATTACAAAACGTAAACGAAAAAGTGAAGCAGGGCTCTGCGCGTTTTCAGCGCAGAGTCCTGCTTTTTGACTGAATGCACAAAGCGAAACGGTAGAATGAATACAGCAAACATTTGGTGAATACCGCAATGAATATTACGTGAATACAAAATGAATACACGATGAATGTTGCACAAACGAGAAATAAGAACCACTTATACCGAGGATCGGAACGGCTTTAGCGCACTGGATAGCTGTTCCAAATGACGCTCAGACATGCGGCACAGCGGCAGCCGTAATTCGCTGCTGCACAGGCCCAAGAGCTCCATGGCGGCCTTGACGGGGATGGGGTTGACCTCGCAAAACAGCGCACGGATCAGCTCGTGCAGCTTGAGCTGAAGCGTGCCTGCCTCCAAGAAGCGATTTTCAAGGCAGAGCTGCGTCAGCTCGTGCATTTCGCGTGGGACGACATTTGCGGCGACGGAGATGACGCCCTTGCCGCCAAGAGCCATGATGGCGGCGGTGGAGCCGTCGTTGCCGCTCCAGACGGTGAAGCCCGACGGGCAGAGGTTGAGGGTGTCCTGAATGAGGTCGAAGTCGTCGCTCGCCTCCTTGACACCGGCAATGTTCGGATGCTTGGCAAGCGCTTGATAGGTCTGCGCCGTGCAGCCGACGCCTGTGCGGGAGGGAACGTTGTAGAGGATGACCGGAATGTCGACCGCGTCCGCAATGGCGGAGAAATGCTGCACAAGACCGCTCTGCGAGGCCTTGTTGTAGTACGGCGTGACGGTGAGCAGCGCGTCGACGCCCGCGCTTTGCGCGGCTTTGGAGAGCGCGATGGAGGACGCGGTGCTGTTCGTGCCGCTGCCCGCGATGACGGGCACGCGGCGGTCGACGGTGCGCACGCAGCGCTCAATGAGCGCCATGCGCTCATTGTAGCTCAGCGTCGCGGCCTCGCCGGTTGTGCCGCAGACGACGATGGCGTCGGTGCCGCCTTGAATCTGGCGCTCGATGAGACGGTCGAAGGCTTCGAGATCGACACCGTCGCCGCAAAACGGTGTGACGATAGCGACGGCGCTGCCGGTAAAGACGCAGGGTTTCATAAAGGACTCCTTTCCATGACGCTTGACCGCCAAAACGGTAGGGGAGAGCGGCGGCCAAAAAGAGATACAGTTTTGCTTGAAAGCAGAGGGAAACTGTCGTATAATGTAAAATACGATTCATATGGATATGTTCAGCCGGGCGCAGAGCGATCGCTTCTGCAAAACTGGCTGTGGAGGATACTATGAAAAAATGGTGCAGAACGTTCCTGCTTTCCTGTCTGCTGTGCCTTTCACTGTGCACGCTCGCGCAGGCAACGGACGGTGAGACGCTTCGCGTGGGGCTCAAGTACGGCTCGGACGCGATGAGCGCGGCGAACCTTCAGAATTATTCGGCCTTCGGCGGCTACGCGCTGGGGTATTTTGACGCGGACGGCAGCTTTGAGGAGCTGGGCACGCTGCCACAGTTGTATGAAAAGATCACGGTGACGACGGACACGACCTATCATGTGCAGCTTTCCGGCACGTTTTACGATTACGACAACGCGTCGCGCACAGCGGCGCAGTACAGCGGCGGCTTCGCTGCCTACGAGGATGGCGCGTTCTATGCGCGCGCTGGCAGCTACACGAGCCTGAGTGCAGCGCGGTCCGCGGCAGCCCAATACGGCGGCACTGCCGTCGGCGGCAGCAGCACGGGCGTGACGGTCATCGTGACGGGAACGGATACGATCCTCTTTGAATTCGACTGCGGCGGGAGCGAAAACCTCGGCATCCTGCCGATCGAGACGCGCGAAAAGACGGTCACGTGGTTCCGCGGCTACCGCTACTACGGCGGCTTTGAATACCAGCGCGTGAGCGGCGGGAACATCAATGTCATCAACGTGGTGGATCTCGAGGACTATGTCAAATGCGTCATTCCCTGGGAAATGAGCAAGGACTGGCCGGTCGAGGCGCTCAAGGCGCAGGCGGTCTGTGCGCGCACCTACGCGGTCTGTCAGACGAAGCATCGCGCGCAGGGCTTTGACATCTGCGCGACGACGCACTGTCAGGTCTATCAGGGCACGGCGGCGAGCGGTGCGAATTCCGATGCTGCGGTCGACCAGACGGCGGGGGAGTTCCTCTACTACAGCGGAAGACTCGTGCAGGAGGCTGTGTATTATTCAAGCAACGGCGGCGCGAGCGAGGACAGCCTGAACGTCTGGGGCAATGACGTCGGCTATCTCAAAGGCAAGATCGACCCCTATGAGGGCAAGATCGCCTCGATCATCCCACGGTACAACTGGTCGACGACGTTTACCGCGTCGGAACTCACAACGCTTCTCAACAACCGCGGCTATGGCATCGGCGCGGTGAAAAACGCCTATGTCTCGGCCTATACCGACACAGGTAACGTCTATTCCGTCACCTTTACCGGTACGAGCGGCAGCAAGACCGTTTCGCGCGAGGCATGCCGGACGCTGCTGAATCTGCGCAGCCAGCGCTTTACGATCGGCGGCGGCGGGAGCGAGAACGCTTACAGCGTGAATGACACGGGCGAGAGCGTCGCTCTGAGCGCGGCCAGTGCAGTCAACAGCAGCGGGAAGAGCTCGGCACTGTCCGGCAACGTGTACGTCATCACGTCGAGCGGCACATCGCAGCTTGAGCAGCGGACGACGACATCGTCCGGCAGCGGCAGCTTTGTGATCTCCGGCAGCGGTTACGGGCATAATGTCGGCATGAGCCAGTGGGGGGCGTACTCAATGGCAAACCTCGGCTATTCCTACCGCGATATTCTGCAGTTTTACTACACGGATGTCAGCATCCGATGAGGGAAGAGAAACAACATGAAGACAAAAGATTTTGATTATTACCTGCCCGAGGAGCTGATCGCGCAGACGCCGCTCGAAAAGCGCGACGAATCGCGCCTGATGTGCCTTGACAAGGAGACGGGTGAGCTCTCACACCACCATTTTTATGAGCTGCCGGACTTTTTGAACCCCGGCGACTGCCTGATCTTGAACAATTCCCGCGTGCTGCCGGCGCGCCTTTTGGGCCAGCGCCTACCGGGCGGCGGCGCGTGCGAGGTGCTTCTGCTCATCGACCGCGGCGACAAAACATGGGAGTGCATCGTGCGGCCGGGCAAGCACCTGCGCAAGGGCGCAAAGATGCAGTTCGGCAACGGTGAGCTCAAAGCGGAGGTCGTGGACGTGTTACCTGACGGCAACCGCATGGTGAAATTCGACTTTGATGGTATTTTCCTCGAGGTGCTCGAACACCTTGGCAAGATGCCGCTGCCGCCTTACATCAAGGAGGAATTGCAGGATCAGGAGCGCTACCAGACCGTCTATTCCAAGGTCAACGGCAGCGCCGCCGCGCCGACGGCGGGCCTGCACTTCACGCCGGAGCTGCTGGAAAAAATTCAGGCAAAGGGCGTGAACATTGGCTATGTGACGCTGCATGTCGGCCTCGGTACGTTCCGTCCTGTCAAGGAGGACGACATCGAGCAGCACGATATGCACAGCGAATACTGCGTTATCCCGCCTGAGACGGCGACGCTTATCAACGAGACGAAGGCGCGCGGCGGACGCGTGATCTGCGTCGGTACAACGTCGTGCCGCACGCTCGAGAGCTGGGCACAGGAGGACGGACGCATGGAGCCGTCCGCAGGCTGGACGAGCATCTACATCTACCCGGGCTACCGCTTCAAGGTGATGGATGCACTCGTAACGAATTTCCACCTGCCGCAGTCCACGCTCATCATGCTGGTCTCGGCGCTCGCGGGCCGCGAGCACGTACTGCATGCCTACGAAGAGGCGGTAAAAGAACGTTATAGATTTTTTAGTTTTGGCGACGCTATGTTCGTTTCCTGAAACGGGGGAAGACTATGTTCAAAGTGATTAAATACGAGGGCAAGGCTCGGCGCGGTAAGTTCAAATGCGCGCACGGCGGGGAAGTGCAGACGCCGGTTTTTATGAACGTCGGCACGCAGGCGGCCATTAAGGGCGGCGTGAGCGCGCTGGACTTAAAAGACCTCGGCTGTCAGATCGAGCTTTCCAACACGTACCACCTGCATCTGCGCCCCGGCGACGATGTGGTGCGCCAAATGGGCGGCCTCCACAAGTTTATGCACTGGGACGGCCCTATCCTGACCGACAGCGGCGGGTTTCAAGTATTTTCCCTTGCGGGCCTGCGCAAAATCAAAGAAGAGGGCGTGACATTCGCCTCGCACCTTGACGGCCGGCGCATCTTCATGGGGCCGGAGGAGAGCATGCGCATTCAGTCGAATCTCGGCAGCGACATTGCGATGGCCTTCGACGAGTGCGTGGAAAACCCGGCACGCTACGAGTACGCGAAGGCATCCTGTGAGCGCACGCTGCGCTGGCTGGAGCGCTGCAAGATCGAGCATGACAAGCTGAATACCTTGTCAGATACGGTCAACCCGCAGCAGATGTTATTTGGCATCAATCAGGGTGCGACGTTCGAAGATCTTCGCATCTGGCACATGAAAGAGATCGCAAAGCTCGACTGTGACGGCTACGCCATCGGAGGCCTCGCGGTCGGCGAGCCGACGCAGACAATGTACGACATCATCGACGCGGTCGAGCCCTATATGCCGCAGGATAAGCCGCGCTATCTCATGGGCGTCGGTACGCCGTCGAACATCATCGAGGGCGTGGCGCGCGGTGTGGACTTTTTTGACTGTGTGATGCCGGCGCGCAACGCACGCCACGGCAAGCTCTTCACGTGGAGCGGCTCGATCAACCTCAAAAACGAGAAGTACAGGCTCGATGAGCGGCCGATCGACGAGCAGTGCGACTGCCCGACGTGCCGGAATTTCTCACGTGCGTACCTGCGCCACCTCTTTAAGGCGGAGGAGATCCTGGCCCTGCGCCTTGCGGTGATGCACAATCTGTATTTCTACAACAAGCTGACGCAGCGCATCCGCGACGCGCTCGACGCGGGAGAGTTTGCGGCTTTCCGAGCGGAGTACAGCACGAAGCTGTCGGAAAGAGTTTGATTCTTTGGATAAACCCCTTGCACAATAGTGAAATATCCGTTATAATACCAATATCTTTTGTTTTGGAAAGGAACTTGTACTATGGATAGCATTATCTTGCTGGTTGCGATGATCGCGGTGTTCTACTTCCTGATCATCCGCCCGGAAAACAAGCGCAAAAAGCAGGCAGAAAACATGCGCAACAGCCTCAAGAAGGGCGAGCGCATCACCACCATCGGCGGTCTGGTCGGCCGCATCGTTCAGGTGAACGACGCGACGGTCGTGTTCGAGACCTCTGAGGACCGCGTCCGCATCGAGGTCGCCAAGTGGGGCATCCAGTCTGCGGAGTCGATGGAGCAGGCGGCTGCGCCCAAGGCCAAGAAGGCTGACAAGGCGGAGAAGAAGGCTGAGGAAAAACCTCAGACCGAGGAAGAGGCCAAGACTGTGGCCCTGCCGATTGAGGACAAGGCGGACAAGGCTGAAAAGGCCGAGGATAAGCCCTCTTACGATCCTGAGATCAAGTAAGATCGACAACTGCATAGCATAAACAAACCTCCCCTGACATACGCTCATGTAGGCGAATGCAGGGGAGGTTTTTGCGTGGAAAAGACGGTGAACACCGCGTGGTACGCGAAAAAATGCGCGCTGGGTACGCTTGTGTGCTGCGGCACGGAGCTGGTGCTTTTGATGCTGGCATCGGCGCTGATACTGCGCGGTGCGATCAGCGAGGAGATGGCGAACGGCGCGGTGCTGGTCTGCGCGGCGGTCGCGGCGTTTTTGGGTTGCATGATCGGAGCGAGGAAGACAAGCAAGCGTGCGATGATGACGGCGGGCTGCGCGGCGAGCGCGTGGGTCACGATGCAGGTGATCGGCTTTTTTGTTTATGATGGGTTGACGCCGGAGCGGTCGCTCGAGCTGGCGGCGGCGATGGCGGTCGGCGCGGTGGCGCCGCTCCTACTACAAAGAAACGGGAAAAAGGGGAGAGGCGCCAAGGCGCGCGCTCGCCGCAAGCGCAGGTGAACATAAAGCAATAGGCGTATTCACACGTTTTTGATCAGCGGTGGAGGAAATGCGGCGCGAAAAGCTGTAACAACTTGCACAAATGGAGCAAGAGCGACGGGAAAATATGACTTTTTCTGACTTGGGTGGTGAAGCGGAGAACTGCTTCCAGATATGGGGAACGGGTGCGAAAACCACCCCATATCTTGGTAAAATGCCGCCGCTTTTTCAATTTGTTTCAATAGTTTACATAATACACTTTACATAATATTTTGACATAATTAACAAAAATGGGAAAAGTTGGCAATTCCGCTTGCGAAAAGAGTGCAAACGGCCTATATTTATAGGTACGTTCTATCGTTTTGCTCCGTGGGCAGAATGCCGCTTCCCTTCACGAGGGGTGACATACTTGCTGAGTCGAACGAACAGAAGAGACCGCCGCGGCGCGCTGCCGCAGCGCGTGCCTGTGCCGATGCTGGTGTTATCGGCGTTTATTGTGTTGGGTGTGATCCTTGGGTACGTGTTTGCGCTCCGGTCGCTGCAGAGCGCGGGCGGCGAGCTGAAACAGTATTTCGACGCGTTTTTATCGGGCGGCGTGAACAGGCCGTTTTCGGTAAGGGCGCTGGGCGAAACGCTGTTGTGCTATTTCCGCGCGCCGGGTATCGTGTTTTTGCTGGGCTTTGCGTCCATCGGCATTGTGGCGGTACCGCTCGTGTGTGCGTGCCAGGGGTTTCTTCTATCGTACTCGCTGTTCTGCTTTGCGCTCTCGCTCGGGCGGGGGAGCTTTCCGTTGCTGCTGGCGCTGTTCGGCATCCGGCTTCTGGCGGTGCTGCCGTGCACGCTGCTGCTCGGGAACGCGTCGCTTGACAAGTCCCGCGTGTTGCTGTCGCTTTCGCTTGGCGGCGGGGGACGGGGACGCGCAGTCAGCTACGGGAGCGCGTACTGGTACCGCTTTGGCATTTGTTGTGTGTGTTTGTTGTTTGCCGCTCTGCTGGAGCTGTGGCTCGTGCCGCAGTTTTTGCTGCTGGCGGCGTCTTGAGCTGTTTTTTAGGAAGGAGGGGTGCGATCATGGCCGACCTTTTGGCGCAATACGAAGAATATCTGGCCACGGAAAAGCACGCCTCCCAGAATACGCTCAGCTCCTATATGCGCGATCTGCACCAGTTCGCCGTGTATTTGGACGAGTTCCACCCCATGCCGCTGCCGCAGGTGACGCAGGAGGTCATCAGCGGCTATGTCGCCTGGATGGGCGGCAAGGGCAAGTCCGCCGCGACGATCACGCGCTCCCTCGCGTCGATCAAGTCGCTCTACACCTACCTCCAGATGGCCGGAGAGGTCAGCGCGAACCCGGCCAAGGGCGTTGCCGCGGTGAAGGTGGAGCACAAGTTCCCCGAGATCCTCACGGGCAAGGAGGTCGAGCTCTTCCTTGACCAGCCCCAGTGCGTGGACGCTAAGGGCTACCGCGACCACGCGATGCTCGAACTGCTGTACGCCACGGGCATCCGCGTCTCCGAGCTCATTTCGCTCAATGAAGAGGACGTGAGCCTGAGCGCGAGCTTCATCCGCGCGCAGAGCAAGGGCAAAGAGCGTATCATCCCGCTCTATCCCGCCGCCGTCAAGGCACTTTCGCACTACATGAAGGAGGTGCGTCCGCAGCTTTTGGCTGATCCGGAGGAAACGGCGCTGTTCGTCAACATGAACGGCGAGCGCATGAGCCGCCAGGGATTCTGGAAGATCGTCAAGCACTATCAGGAGACCGCCGGCATCTCAAAGGACATCACGCCGCATACGCTGCGCCACTCGTTTGCCGTGCACCTGCTCGAAAACGGTGCGGACCTGCGCTCCATTCAGGAGATGCTGGGCCACGCGGACATTTCCTCGACGCAGATCTACACGCATGTCGTCAAAAAGCACCTCAAGGACGTCTATCAGAAGGCGCATCCGCGGGCATGAAAAGAAAATTGGAAGGCCGCTCTTTGAGCGGCCTTTTTTGTATCCCGAAAACCACTCGCTGGGCGAGTGGTTCAAAAGAGGCTGCTGCCGATGAGGAAAAATAAAACTCCC